>LNFM01000372.1_pt1 | contig 112934 bp, 114 predicted proteins | sample 596031 | NCBI WGS metagenome assembly LNFM01 (sample SAMN04254537, study PRJNA301005) | activated carbon metagenome | isolation source: dual media filters at the Ann Arbor, Michigan drinking water treatment plant | place: USA: Ann Arbor
CCTTCCCCCACCGAAGGTGGGGGAAGGAGCGGTAAGTCCCCTCCCCCGGCTTTGCCGGGGGAGGGCGGAGAGAGGGGGCAGCGAAGTACCGTCGTCAGCCGAGATTCACCATCACGTGCCGCACCACCGTGTAATCCTCGAGCCCGTACATCGACATGTCCTTGCCGTAACCCGACATCTTCATCCCACCGTGGGGCATCTCGGTGGCGAGCATGAAATGGGTATTGACCCAGGTGGCGCCGTACTGCAGGCGTGCGGCCGTCTTCATCGCGCGCGACACGTCCTTGCTCCACACCGATGAAGCGAGACCGTAGTCGGAATCGTTGGCCCAGGTCACTGCCTCATCCACGTCGCTGAACGGGGTGACCGACACCACCGGACCGAACACTTCCTTGCGCACGATCTCGTCGTCCTGGGTGGCACCGGCGATCACGGTGGGCTCGTAGTAGAACCCGTTGCCTGTGCCCTTTTTTCCGCCCGTCACGACGCTGATGTGCTTCAACGCCTTTGCACGATCGACGAAGCCTGAAATGCGTTCGCGCTGCGTGGCGCTGATCACGGGACCGAGCTCGGTGGCTTCGTCGTCGGTCGGCCCCATCTTGAGCGATCCCACGGCGCTGCCCAAGTCGGCCACGAGCTTGTCGTAGATCTTCTTGCCGGCGTAGATGCGGCACGCCGCGGTGCAATCCTGCCCGGCGTTGTAGTAGCCGAAGACCTTCACGCCATTGACCACGGCTTCGAGGTCGGCATCGTCGAACACGATCACCGGGGCCTTGCCGCCAAGTTCGAGATGGGTGCGCTTGATCGTGTCCACGGCTGCACGGAGCACCGCCTGCCCGGTGCCGATGCTGCCGGTGACGGACACCATCGCCACCTTCGGATGCGAAATGAGCGGCTGCCCCACGGTCGGGCCGCGACCGTGGATGACGTTGACGACACCTTCGGGGAAGATCTCCGCACACAGCTTGCCGAGCGCCAACGTGGACAAGGGCGTCATCTCGGAGGGCTTGATCACCAGCGTGTTGCCGGCAGCGAGCGCCGGACCGAGCTTCCACGCCGCCATCATCATGGGGTAGTTCCACGGCGTGATCTGGCCGACGACACCGATCGGGTCGCGCCGGATCATGCTGGTGTGGCCCGCCAGGTACTCCTTCGCGGCCGAGCCGGACAGGCAGCGTGCGGCCCCTGCGAAGAACCGGAACACGTCGGCGATGGCCGGCATCTCGTCGGCAGTGGCGCGAGCCACGGGCTTGCCTGCATTCTGCGACTCGAGCTTCGCAAGGCCTGCGGCCTCGTCGTCGATCTTCGCAGCGAGCTTGAGCAACAGGGTCGAGCGTTCCACCGGTGTGGTTTGGGACCAAGCGTCGAAGGCTTTCTGGGCCGCCTTGACCGCCGCCTCCACTTGCCCCGGCGACGCTTCCGGCACGGTGGCGAGCGTTGCCCCGGTCGCGGGGTTGAGCACGGCGATGCCCTCGCCTTCGCCCTTCACGAACTTGCCGCCGATCAGCATTTCGGTATGCATGGTGTTTCCCTTTGCGATTGAAGACGTCACTTCACGCTGCCGGCCACATCGTGCGTGTCGCGCGTAAGGTAGAAGGCGAGAACGATCGGCACGAAGGTCACGGCGATCACGAACACCGCCACCACGTTGGTGACCGGCCGTTGGCGCGGCCGGATCAGCTCAGACAGCATCCAGATGGGCAAGGTGCTCTGCTGCCCTGCGGTGAACGTGGTCACGATCACTTCGTCGAACGAGAGCGCGAAGGCGAGCATGCCGCCTGCGAGCAAGGCGGTGGCGATGTTGGGCAACACGACGTAGCGCAACGTCTGGAAGCCGTTGGCGCCGAGATCCATCGATGCCTCGATCAGCGCGCGGTTGGTGCGGCGGAAACGTGCGAGCACGTTATTGTAGACCACCACGATGCAGAAGGTGGCGTGGCCCAGCACCAGCGTCCAGGTGGAGAACGGGATCTCCGCAAGGCCGATGGCCGAGCGCAGCGCGATGCCGGTGATGATGCCGGGCAGCGCGATGGGCAGGATCAACAGCAGCGAGATCGCTTCGCGCCCGAAGAATCGCGAACGCCACACAGCGGCAGCGGCGAGCGTCCCGAGCACCAGCGCCACCGACGTCGCGATCGCTGCGACCTTGATCGACAGCCCGAGCGCGCGGCGGACATCTTCGCGTTCGAACGCCACCGCGAACCACTTTGTCGTGAATCCCGGGATCGGAAAGACGAAGCTTTTCTCCTCGATGCTGAACGCGTAGAGGATGATGATGAGCAGGGGAATGTGCAGGAACAGCATGCTGCCCAACGCGGCCGCTTTCAGACTCCAACCGGCTTGCGGCCCGCGGCGGGCACTAGAGGGCATCGAAGGCTCCCAGGCGCTTCGCCAGCGTGAGATAAATGCCCATGATCACGATCGGCACCACGGTGAACGCGGCGGCCATCGGGATGTTGCCCGCGGTGCCTTGCAGGCGATACACGGTTTCTCCGAGGAACGGCACCGACTTCCCGATGATGCTGGGGATGATGTAATCGCCCAGGGTCAGCGAGAACGTGAAGATGGATCCGGCGACCACGCCGGGAAACGCCAGCGGGAAGATCACCTTGCGGAAGGTCTGCCCGGGCTTGGCACCCAGATCGCCCGAGGCTTCGATGACGGAACCGGGTACACGCTCCAGCGCCGCCACCACCGGCAGGATCATGAAGGGCAGCCAGATGTAGGTGAAGACGATGAACGTGCCCAGATAGGAAGTCGACAACGACGGCCCACCCACCACCGGCGTCTCGAGCACGGCCTCGAGCAGCCAGTCGAGATGCAGCAAGGCGGCGAACCAGCTCACGATGCCTTCCTTGGCGAGGATCAGCTTCCACGCATAGACGCGCACCAGGTAGCTCGACCACAGTGGCAGCATGACGCCCAGATACAGCACCGCCTTCATCCGCATGCCCGCGTAGCGCACCATGTAGTACGCGATGGGAAACGCGATCAATGCCGCGGCGAGCGTGACCGAGATCGCCATCAGCGCCGAGCGGGTCACCACGTCCCAGGTGGCAGGATTGCCGAAGAATTCGGCCCAGGTGGCGAAGGTGAACTCGCGCACCATGACCCCGGAGAATTCGTCGAGACCGAAGAAGCTGTGCGCGAGCAGCGTGAAGAGCGACCCGAGGTAGATCACGCCGAGCCACAGCAGCGGTGGCGTCAGTAGCAGGAACGTGAGCAGCGACGGTCGCAGGTACAGCGCGGAGGACAGCCGTTGCAAGGGCGACCGCTCGAACGGGAGCGCCGCCGCGATGCTCACACGCTCTCCGACACGGGCTGGATGTGCCTACGCTCGATAATGAGCCGCACGCTGGCGCCGGGATGGCGATCAGCCACGGCGGTGCCGCCTTCGAGGTTCTGTTCGATCACCGTCAAGTGGCCCTCCCCCACATCGACCTCGACGCGCGACGTAGCACCGAGATAGGTGATCGCCTCCACGCGCCCATCGATGGTGGCCACACCCATCGGGACCGCGGCATCGGGCGCCAGGATGCGGATGCGCTCGGGCCGGATCGCATACATGCCGGGAAAACCACCGAGGCGTTGCGCGAGATAGCCATCGAGCAGGTTGGTCTGCCCCACGAATCCGGCGACGAACTGGCTCGCGGGGTGATCGTAGACCTCGCTCGGGCTGCCGATCTGCTCGATGCGGCCGTGATTGAACACCGCCAGCCGATCGCTCATGGACAGCGCTTCGCCCTGGTCATGCGTCACGTACACGAAGGTGATGCCGACCTGTCGCTGGATCGCCTTCAGCTCGTTCTGCATGGATTCGCGCAGCTTCAAATCGAGCGCGCCGAGCGGCTCGTCGAGCAGCAGTACCCGTGGCCGGTTGATGAGGGCCCGTGCGAGTGCGACTCGTTGCCGCTGCCCGCCCGAGAGCTGGCTCGGCTTGCGCGCATACATGCCGTCCAGCTTGACCAGCTTCAGCATCTCCTCGGACCGCTGGCGGCGCTCGGCCTTGCGCACCTTGCGGATCATCAGGCCGTACTCGACGTTCTCGCCGACACTCATGTGCGGGAACAGCGCGTAATCCTGGAAGACCGTGTTGACGTCGCGCTCGTAAGGCGGGACGCCTTCGACGTTGACGCCGTGCACCTTGATATGGCCGCTGGAGGGCTGTTCGAAGCCCGCGATCAGACGCAGGCAGGTGGTCTTGCCCGAACCGGAAGGCCCGAGCATGGAAAAGAATTCGCCGTCGGCAATGTCGAAGCTGACATTGTCGACGGCGCGCACGTCGCCAAACCGGCGGCTGACTTCCTGGAAGCTGACCGCGGGTGTGGTTTCAGCTCCCGCCATGGGCGGCTCGAGTCGAAACCGGCCCGAACCTCACCGACCGCCCAATACCGCGATGTAATCCGACACCCAGCGATAGTAAGGCACGCAGCCCTTTTCCGGATGGTCGGCACACTTGGCCGTGGGTGTTTTCCAGAACGAGATGCGATCGAACTCGTTATAGCCGTTGGTTTCGCAGCCCTTGTCACCCAACAGCGCGTTGCCCTTGCATGCCGCCGGGACGGACGGTACGGATCCGAACCATGCGGCGAGGTCGCCCTGGGTCTTGTTGCTGATGGAGTGCTCCATCCACAGGTAGGCGCAGTTCGGGTTCTTGGCGTTCACGTGCAGCATGGTCGTGTCGGCCCAGCCCGTAGCCCCTTCCTTCGGCACGATGCTGCCGATCGGCCGCTTCTCGCCCTGCAGCAGGTTCACCTGGAAGCCCCACGACGAGGACGCGACCACGCCTTCGTTCTTGAAGTCGTCGATCTGCACCATGGCGTCATGCCAGTAGCGCGACACCAGTTTGCGCTGCTTGCGCAGCAGTTCCAGCGCCGCCTTGTACTGGTCTTCGTTCAACTGGTACGGATCCTTGATGCCCAGTGCCGGCTTGGAAGATTTCAGGTACAGGGCCGCGTCGGCGATGTAGATCGGGCCGTCGAAGGCCTGCACGCGGCCCTTGTTCGACTTGCCATCGGGCAGCTTCTGCTCTTCGAACACCACGCTCCAGCTCGTCGGCGGCTTCTTGAAGACCTTGGTGTTGTACGCGAGCACGTTGTAGCCCCATTGATAGGGAACACCGTAGTGCTTGCCGTCCACCGTGTGCCAGGGCGCGTTCTGCAGGCGCGGATCCACCTTGGAGTAGCTGGGGACCAGGCCCACGTTCACTTCCTGCACGCGCTTGCCGGCGATCAGCCGCAGGCTCGCGTCGCCGGAGGCGGTGACGAGGTCGAAACCGCCCTCGTTCATGAGGGCCACCATTTCATCGGAGGTGCCGGCAGTCTTGACGTTGACCTTGCAGCCGGTCTTCTTCTCGAAGTCGGTGACCCAGTCGAAGCCCTTGTCGGTCTCGCCGCGCTCGATGTAGCCCGGCCACGCCACGATGTCCACCTGGCCTTCGCCCTTGCCGATCGATTGCAGGCCCTGCGCCTGTGCGGCGCCGAGGCCGACGCCCATGACACCGGCGATCGCCACGGTCAGGATGCGGGCACGGATGCGCCCGGGAACGGTAGATGCGAAGGTCTCCATGGTGACTCTCCTTTGTATTGTGGCCGCGGGAGTGAAGCCGGCGGAGAATGCTACGCGACTGGTTCGCGGCATGGCAACCGGCGGGCCATGGCAGTGCACGGACGCCCGGGAACGGACCACCCCGCCGACGGCGCCAGCGACGGATACGCTACTTCGGGGGCGGGCTGAGCGGCTGCGGCTTCAACTTGTAAACCGGCCGCGGCGCCTTGTCCTGATAGAACGGCGTCATCTGCGGCCCGAGGGCCGCCAGCGCCTCCATGCGCTTCTCCGGCGCCGGGTGGGTGCTCAGGAAGTCGCTCTTGCCCGCGCTGCCAGAGACCTGGGCCATCTTCTGCCACAGGGTCACCGCAGCCTTGGGGTCATAGCCGGCCTTGGCAGCGAGTTCGATGCCGATGCGGTCGGCCTCCGACTCGGCCTCGCGGCTGTTGGGCAGATCGACCGCCACCATGGCAGCCGCCGCTGCCGCCTGCTGCGCCATCTTGGCGTACCGCGCATCCGTGAGAATCGCGATCGCGTTGACCCCGAGCTGAGTGGCCATGGCGCGCGACATCTGTTCGGTCTGGTGTTTCGCCAGGGCGTGGGCGATCTCGTGTCCCATGACCTGCGCGATCTCGTCGTCGGTCGCCTTCAGGGTCAGCGCGAGCCCGCTGTAGAACGCCATCTTGCCGCCGGCCATGCACCAGGCATTGACCGTCTTCGGGTCATCGATGACCTTGACGCTCCACTGCCAATCCTTGGTTTCCGGCCGGTAGGCGATGGCGGGCGGGATGAGCCGCTCGGTGATGGCCACGATCCGCGCCGTGAGCGCCGGGTCGTTGTCGAGCTGCCCCTTCTGCTGGTAGGGCTGCAGCATCTGCACGTAGGCCTGCGCGGACGAGGTGATCGCCTCGTCCTCGGATACGACGATGAACTGCTTGCGCCCCGTGACCGGATTGGTCTCGCAGGCAGCGAGCGCCAGCAACAGCAAGACGACACCGAAGTTACGCACGAGCACTCGATTCAGGCGCAAGCAGGATCAGGCGTAAAGACGGCTGTGCCGCGGCACCTTCGCCATGAGATATTCCATCTGGTCGTGCAGGATCTTGCGGTTCTGCAGGATCAGGTGCTCGTACTTGTTCGGCACGTAAGGCGCGTACAGCAGCGGCATGTGGGCCGATTCGGGCGTGCGGCCACCCTTGCGGATGTTGCACGACCGGCAGGCGGTGACCACGTTCATCCAGCGGTCCTTGCCGCCGTGATAGACCGGCACCACATGGTCGCGCGACAGGTCGCGCTCGCGGTAGTGGCCGCCGCAGTAGCCGCACAGATGGCGATCGCGCGCGAACAGCGCCGCGTTGGTGAGATGCGGTTCGGAGTGATGGTCGCGCACCAGTTCGGCCGCGCCCTTGATCGCGATGATGCTCGCCGTCGACAGGGCGGAACGCTCACCCGTCATGCGCGATACGCCCCCGCGGTAGGTCGCGACGACCTCACCCATCGACCACGCCACCATGCGGCGCGCCTGATAGGTGATGGCTTCCTCGATCATGAGCCAGCGGCTGGGATGGCCGGCCATGTCGAGCGCGAGAATCATCGCCACGACGGTTCGTTCCTTCCTTCGATCTTCGAGGGTCGCCGCCGGAACACGAAACACCTCTAGCCCGACGGCACGCGTTCGGGCGCCGAGTATACGGACATCCCGAGAGGAAGAAAACGCCTCAGACGGTGCTCTCGATGACCGGCGTCACCTTCTGGATGGTGATGGCGTTCACCGGACAGACCGCTTCGCACTGGCCGCAGCGCACACACTTGTCCTGGTCGATCCACAGCCGGTTGTAGTAGAGCGAGTCGGTGCGCCCCGCCGCCACCGGCCGATAGCCCGTGATGCGGTTCTCATCGTCGCGCTCCAGCCCGGCGATCTCGACGATGCAATCCGGTACCGGCTTCACCTTGATGCATTCGTCGCACAGGACGCAGCGACTGTCGATGATCTCGAACTTGTAATGGCACAGGTAGCAGCGCGAGGCCTCGGCTTGCGCCGTAGCGGCGCCATAGCCGGTTTCGACCTCCGCTTCGAACCCGCGCGCCTTGGGCGCCAGCACCGGCATGGGATGAATCGGAATGGCGTTCATGGCCACCGTGCGACCGGTCGTGGCTGCTTGCGGGCTCTTCGAATGCACCGCAGGTCCGACGGCGATCCGTTCGCGCAGCCGCTCGCGACCCATGAGGAATCGATCGACGTCGCGCGCGCAGCGCTTCGCATGGCCGATGGCGCGGATCAAGGTGGTGGCACCGAGTGCGAAATCGCCTGCTGCGAACACGTTGCGCACGGCGGTTTCCTGACCGCTGCCGGACGCGAGCCAGCCATCGCGCCCCACCAGACGCGGCGCCAGTGCGGCACCGATCCAGCCGGTCTCGGGCCGCTGCCCGATGGCAAGAATGACGTGGTCGGCGGCGACGTCAAAGGCGCCCGCGACGTCGACTACGAAACCGGCGCGGCCGTCGGCCTGCCGGCCGGTGGCTGCGGTCCGCCCGAACCGGACGCCGCTCACGCGCCCGTCGGCGCCGAGCAGCTCCAGTGGTGCGGCTTCGTTGACCAGCGTGCCGCCCTCCGCCAGATACTCTTCCAGCTCGCCGGGCAGCACGACCATGTCGGCCCGCTGCCGCCGGTAGTACACGGTCACGCGCGCGCCCAGGCGCAACGCCGTTCGCGCGCAATCCATGGCGGTGTAACCGCCGCCGATCACGGCCACGTCACGGCCGACGCTGCGCCGGCCTCCTTCGTTGACGGCCAGCAGGAAGGCAAGTCCATGCTCGACGCCCTCGAGACCGGCACCGGGTACCTCGATCGGGTTGGGCCGCAGCGTTCCGGCAGCGAGCACCACCGCATCGTGGGCGTTCGCGAGATCGTTGAGGGCGATATCCTTGCCGACGTCGACGCCGCAGCGCACTTCCACGCCGACGCCCACAACCTGACCGATCTCGCGATCGATCAGGTCGCGCGGCAGCCGGAAAGCGGGAATCCCCTGGTTCAGCATGCCGCCCGGCCGGATATGCTTCTCGAACACCGTGACTTGGTGGCCCCACAGAGCAAGCTCACGGGCGACCGCGAGTCCGGCCACTCCGGCGCCGATCACGGCCACGCGTCGACCGCTGGGCGGGAACACTGCATCCAGTTGCGCGGGCGGCGCCGCCATATGGTCCGCCGCCGCTCGCTTGGAGAAACAGATGGCCACCGGATCGCCATTGCCTTCGCGGCCATGGCGGCAGACGTCCTCACAGGGGCGCGAGCACACGCGCCCGAGCACGCCGGGAAAGACGTTGTCACGCAGGTTGATGCGGTAAGCGTCGGCGTGGCGGCCCTGATAGACCGCTTCCAGGTAGCCCGGGATATCAGTGCCTGCCGGACAGGACGTCCGGCACGGAATGTTGCGGTCGAGCCACTGGAAATCCTGGGCTGCGTCGAGACGCAGCCCGGATTGCGCCAGTACCCCGGCGGTCAGTGCGCCGGCCGACCTGGATCCGTCGAACGCCACTACGGCAACGAGCGTCCGGTCTTGCCCAGTTCCGGCTTGAAGAAGCGGGTGCCGCTCGGGCCCACTCCCATGATCTGGACGATGACCTCACCGTCCTTCGCGCCGTCGTAGTGGGCGGCCCCGGCCGGATGCTTCATGAAACTGCCGGCTGGCAACGGCTGCGTGGTATCGGGCTCGAAGTTCTCGCTGGTGCCTGTGTACCAGGTCCCCTTCATGACGGTCACCAGGCGATCGTCCGGGTGCTGGTGCGGCATGCTCATCGTGCCCGGCGAGAACTTGACGCGGACCACGTACGGACCGGGCTTGGTCGGATCGCCCGACACCACCATGACCTCGATGCCGCTGTAGCCCGGCAGCTCCTTCCAGTCCTCGTTGCCCGGCTTCAGGGTCACGAACCCCTTGTCGTCGGTTTCCGTACCGGCGTACAGGAGGCTGCCGGGAATCGCCGCGGCACCGGCAAACAAGGCGGCAAGGGACAGGTTGCGCAGCGTATTCATGGGGTCGCTTCCTCGATCAGGGTTTGACGAACTTGAGGGTCATGCGATCGCTTTCGCCAATGGCGAGGTAGCGATCACGATCCTTCTCGCCGAGCTTCAATGTCGGCGGCAGGGTCCAGACGCCGTCGGGGTAGTCCTTGGTATCCTTCGGGTTGGCGTTGATTTCGGACTTTCCGACGAAGCGGAAACCCGCGAGTTCAGCAGCCTCGATCACGTACTGCTCGGTCATGTAGCCGGTGCGCACCTGCTCGTCGAAAGGGGTGCCGGGTTTGGCCCGATGTTCCTCCACGCCGAGCACCCCACCGGATTTCAGCAAGTCCAGGAAGATCGCGAACATCGCGTCGGTAGTGCCGGCCTTGGCCCAGTTGTGCACGTTGCGGAACGTGAGAACCATGTCGGCCGAGCCCTTCGGCGCGGCGGCGACGAAATTCGGCGGCAGGATCTCGGTCGGGATCACCTGGTCGAACACGTCCGGACGCCCCGCCATGCGGGCCAGGAAAGCCTGGTCTCGGTCCTTGGCCCAGCCGGGTGCCTGGTCCCAGCTCACGGCAAAGCGCGCCGCATAGAGCTTGCCGCCGTCGCGCAGGACCGGTGCAAGCACGTCCGTGTACCAGCCAGCCGACGGCCAGATTTCCACCACCGTCATATCCGGCTTGAGGCCGAAGAACAGCAGCGTCTCCTTCGGATGGCGGTAGACGTCCCGGGCACGGTTGGCCTCGGCACGGTGATCGCCGGCCACCGCCCGGTCGAGGCGTTCGGCGCTGGTCCCGGCCTGGACGGACGGCGCAATGGCGCACGCGAATGCAAAGGCTATCAGTAGCTTGCGCATGATCTTCGGTCTCCTGGCGTCGCGTCGCGGCACTCGATCTGGCGGCCGGACTGCGATTCTTTGGTGTCGGGTAAAGCGAACCCTGAGTCTAGCGATGCGGCTCGGACCATGTCCACCATCCCGTCGCATGGACGCTCACTCAAAATCTCCAAGGGGTATTAGTCTTATACAACAACTAAATGAAAACATTTATTCGCCTAATACATTAGGTTATGCTGCCCTGCAGCGCAGTTTTCCTGCAATGGAACCCTAAAGTTTCCTGATTGTCTGTCGATCAGATGCTTGCAACTTCTTGCAATGCAACAATCCTGACCTGGAGATCGACAAATGTCACAGCTCGTCCAAACCCTGATCGGGCTCCTTTCCCAAACCCGGGAATCCGACCTCGAACGCTACCTCGCTGAATCGGCGAACCTGGCGGACGTGGAGCGTCGCACCCGCGAGTGGGAATCCAAGCACCGCGAATCGCACTTCACCTGGTCCTGATCACCAGCCCCCGAATGCCCGAGCAAAGGGCCCGCACCGCGAGGTGCGGGCCCTTTTCGTTTGCGCCGGATCGGATCAGAACAAGAAGTAGCGCTGCGCCATCGGCAGCACCTTGGCGGGCTCGCAGGTCAGCAACTGGCCGTCGGCCCGTACTTCGTAGGTCTGCGCGTTCACTTCCATGCGCGGGGTCGCGTCGTTGAACGGAAGATCGCGCTTTCCCACCGTGCGCGTGCCCTTCACCGCCACCAGGCGCTTGGCGAGGCCCAGTTCCCTGCCGATCGCGGCCGCCGCAGCGGCCTGTGACACGAACGTCACCGACGTGGCGGCGCAGGCCCCCCCGAACGACGCGAACATCGGCCGGTAGTGCACCGGCTGCGGCGTCGGAATCGACGCGTTCGGGTCGCCCATTGCCGCAGCGGCGATGGCCCCGCCCTTCAGGATGAGACTCGGCTTGACCCCGAAGAACCCGGGACGCCACAGCACCAGATCGGCGAGCTTGCCCACTTCCACGGAACCCACTTCGTGGGCGATGCCATGGGACAACGCCGGATTGATCGTGTACTTGGCGACGTAGCGCTTGACCCGAAAATTGTCGTTGCCGGCACCATCTCCCGGCAGCGGGCCACGCTGGGTGCGCATCTTGTGCGCGGTCTGCCAGGTACGCAGGATCACCTCGCCCACGCGCCCCATGGCCTGCGAGTCGGAGGACATCATGCTGATGGCGCCCAGGTCGTGGAGGATGTCTTCCGCGGCGATGGTCTGGGGTCGGATGCGCGATTCCGCGAACGCCACGTCCTCGGGGATCGAACTGTCCAGGTGATGGCACACCATGAGCATGTCGAGGTGCTCCTCGAGCGTGTTCACGGTGAACGGGCGCGTCGGGTTGGTCGAGGACGGCAGCACGTTCGCTTCCTGCACCACCTTGATGATGTCGGGTGCATGCCCGCCGCCCGCACCTTCGGTGTGGAAGGTATGGATGGTGCGCCCCTTGAACGCGGCGACGGAGGTCTCGACGAAACCCGATTCGTTGAGCGTGTCGGTGTGGATGGCGACCTGTACGTCCATCTCGTCGGCCACCGCGAGGCAGTTGTCGATCGCTGCCGGCGTCGTACCCCAGTCTTCGTGCAGCTTCAAGCCGATGGCCCCCGCCGTGACCTGTTCGCGCAACGGCCCGGGAAGACTGACGTTGCCCTTGCCCAGGAAACCCAGATTCATCGGGAAGGCATCAGCCGACTGCAGCATGCGGTGCATGTGCCAGATTCCGGGCGTGCAGGTGGTCGCGAAGGTGCCTGTGGCCGGGCCGGTACCGCCACCGATCATGGTGGTGACACCCGACATCAGCGCCTCTTCGATCTGCTGCGGGCAGATGAAGTGGATGTGGGTATCGATGCCGCCCGCAGTGACGATCATGCCTTCGCCCGCAATCACTTCGGTGCCGCCGCCAATGGCAATGGTCACGCCGGGCTGGACGTCGGGGTTGCCGGCCTTGCCGATGCCGCTGATGCGGCCGTGCTTGATCGCGATGTCAGCCTTCACGATGCCGGTGTAATCGACGATCAGCGCGTTGGTGATGACCGTGTCGGCCACCTCGGCATCGAGCCGCTGGCCCTGACCCATCCCGTCGCGGATCACCTTGCCGCCGCCGAACTTCACTTCCTCGCCGGGGATGGTGTGATCGCGCTCCACTTCGATCCACAGATCGGTGTCCGCCAGCCGCACCTTGTCGCCGGTGGTCGGCCCGTACATGCCGGCATAGGCGGCGCGGTTCAGTTTGAGCGTCATCCGAGTTTCCCCTGCACCTTGCCCTGGAAGCCGTACACGGCGCGGTCGCCCGCATAGCCGACCAGCTCCACCTCGCGCGCCTGGCCCGGCTCGAAGCGCACCGCGGTTCCGGCCGGAATGTTGAGCCGGAAGCCGCGGCTCTTCGCGCGGTCGAACGACAACGCGTCGTTGGTCTCGTAGAAGTGATAGTGGGAACCGACCTGCACCGGGCGGTCGCCGGTGTTGGTCACGGTGAGCTTGATGGTCGGCCGACCGACGTTGAGTTCGATGTCGCCGGCCGCGGTCTTGATTTCGCCCGGGATCATGGCATCACACGATCGGCTGATGGACGGTCACGAGCTTCGTGCCGTCCGGAAAGGTCGCCTCGACCTGGATCTCCGGAATCATCTCCGGCACGCCTTCCATCACGTCCGCCCGGCTGAGCAGCGTGGCGCCGAAGCTCATCAGCTCGGCCACGGAACGCCCGTCGCGCGCGCCTTCCATCACCGCAGCGGTGATGTAGGCCGTCGCCTCCGGATAGTTCAACTTGAGTCCCCTGCCCTTGCGCCGCTCCGCCAGCAGTGCGGCGGTGAAGATCAACAGCTTGTCCTTTTCCCTCGGCGTCAGTTCCATCGCCCGGTTCCGCCCCAGTTACACGGCGAGGTAACCCCGCACGTTCTCCCGATCCATTTCTTCGCCCGGCCCGCTCTTCACCACCACCCCGCGGTTCATCACCACGTAGCGATCGGCGAGCGCCCGTGCGAAGTCGTAGTACTGCTCGACCAGCAGGATGGCGATGTCGCCGCGTTCGCGCAAGAGGCGGATGACGCGCTCGATGTCCTTGATGATGGAGGGCTGGATGCCTTCGGTGGGCTCGTCGAGGATGATCAGCTTGGGGTCGGCCACCAGCGCCCGGGCAATGGCGAGCTGCTGTTGCTGTCCGCCCGACAGGTCGCCGCCGCGCCGGCCGAGCATTTCCTTCAACACCGGGAACAGCTCGAACACGTCGTCGCGGATGCGACGCGCCGCGCCCGCCGACTTGGTGGCCATGCCCATGCGGATGTTTTCCTCCACCGTGAGCCGCGCGAAGATCTCGCGGCCCTGCGGCACATAGGCGATGCCCAGCGCCGCCCGCTGATGCGGCGTCACGCGCGTGATGTCACGGCCCTCGAATTCCACCTTGCCGCTCGCCACCGGCAGCACGCCCATCAGGCAGCGCAGCAGGGTCGTCTTGCCCACGCCGTTGCGGCCGAGCAGCGCAGTGCATTCCCCCTTGGGCGCCTCGAAGGAGATGCCGCGCAGCGTGTGGCTGCCGCCGTAGTACTGATTGATGTCTGACACCGTCAGCATTGGAGGGGTCTCCCGCCGGGCCGCCCCACGGGAGACCCGCGCCCCCCCAGGGGGCAGCGAACGAAGGGAGCGTGGGGAAGCCTCCTGTTCATCGGCCGAGGTAGACCTCGATGACGCGCTCATCGGCCTGGACTTCGTCCATGGTGCCTTGCGCCAGCACTGAACCTTCGTGCAACACGGTCACGATGCCGCCCTCGGCGATGCCGGCGACGAAATCCATGTCGTGCTCCACCACCATCAGCGAATGCTTGCCGCGCAGCTCGTTCAGCAGCTCGCCGGTGCGCTCGGTCTCGGCGTCCGTCATGCCGGCCACCGGTTCGTCGAGCAGCAGCAGCCTCGGCTCCTGCATGAGCAGCATGCCGATCTCGAGCCACTGCTTCTGGCCGTGGGACAGCAGGCCTGCAGGGCGCCACGCCTGCTCCTCGAGACGGATCAGTGCAAGGGTCGCGCCGATGGCGTCGACCTGTTCACCCTTCAACTTTGCCATCAGGGTGGCGCGCACGCCCTTGTCCATCTTCATCGCGAGCTCGAGATTCTCGAACACGGTATGGTTTTCGAACACCGTGGGCCGCTGGAACTTGCGGCCGATGCCGGCGTGGGCGATGTCCGGCTCGCTCATGCGCGTGAGGTCCATGGTCTGGCCGAAGAACGCAGTGCCGCTGTCGGGCCGCGTCTTGCCGGTGATCACGTCCATCATCGTGGTCTTGCCGGCACCGTTGGGCCCGATCACGCAGCGCAGTTCGCCCACGCCGATGTCGAGCGTCAGCTTGTTCAGTGCCCGAAACCCGTCGAAGGACACGGTGATGTCGTCCAGATACAGGATGCCGCCGTGCGACAGATCGACATTGGCGGGTACGACGTGGCCGTAGCCAGCGCTGCCCGCCGGGTTCTCGTCCGGATTGTCGACGATGGGTTCGGCGGCACTCACGACACGCCCCCGGCTGCGGGATCCGCGACCGCCCTGGGCGCCGTGCGCCGCGCCCACAGCTTGCGAACCAGGCCGGCGATACCCTGGGGCAGGAACAGGGTCACGAGCACGAAGATCGCGCCGAGCACGAACAGCCAGTACTGCGGCAGCACCGAGGTGAACCACGTCTTCATGCCGTTGACCACGCCGGCACCCACGATCGGACCGATCAGCGTGCCGCGCCCGCCGGTGGCGACCCAGATCACCATCTCGATGGAATTGGCGGGCGACATCTCGCTCGGATTGATGATGCCCACCTGCGGTACGTACAGCGCGCCGGCAATGCCGCACAGCACCGCCGACAGGGTCCACACGAAGAGCTTGAACCACAGCGGGTCGTAACCGACGAACATCAGGCGGCTTTCCGAGTCGCGAATGCCGGTCAGCACGCGGCCGAGCTTCGATTGCGTGATCGAGCGCGCAAGCAACAGTGCGCCTAGCAGGGTCGCGAGCGTAACCAGGTACAGCACCGCCTTGGTCTGCGGCGCCGTGATGGTGAAGCCGAGGATGCGCTTGAAATCGGTGAAGCCGTTGTTGCCGCCGAAACCGGTGTTGTTGCGGAAGAACAGCAGCATCGCAGCGAACGTCAGCGCCTGGGTGATGATCGAGAAGTACACGCCCTTGATGCGCGAGCGGAACGCGAAGAAGCCGAACACGAAGGCGAGAATGCCCGGCACCAGCACCACCAGCAGCATGCAGTACCAGAAGTGCTCGGTGAACGACCAGTACCAGGGATAGGCCTTCCAGTCGAGGAAGACCATGAAGTCCGGCAGATCGGACTGGTACACGCCGTCCCGGCCGATGGCGCGCATGAGATACATGCCATGCGCGTATCCGCCCAGCGCGAAGAAGAGGCCGTGGCCAAGGCTCAGGATGCCGGTATAGCCCCACACCAGATCGAGTGCCAGGGCGGCGATCGCGAAGCACATGAACTTGCCGAGCAGCGCGATGGTGAAGCTCGAGATGTGCAGCGCACTGCCGTCGGCGAAGGTCAGGTTGAGGATCGGCAGCAGCGCGAGGATGGCGGTGCCGGCGAGGACACCGGTCCACACGGCGGGCGGAAACAGGGATGGGCGCGGCGGCGCGGCGAAGCCCATCAGTCGGCGCTCCGGCCCTTGAGGGCGAACAGGCCCTGCGGACGCTTCTGGATGAAGAGCACGATCACAACGAGGATTGCGATCTTCGCGAGCACCGCACCGGCATAGGGCTCCAGGAACTTGTTGAGCTCCCCCAGCCCGATGGCGGCGATCACGGTGCCGGCGAGCTGACCGACGCCGCCCAGCACCACCACCATGAACGAGTCGACGATGTAGCTCTGGCCCAGGTCGGGGCCGACGTTGCCCAGCTGGGACAGGGCCACACCACCGAGCCCGGCGATGCCGGAACCGAGGCCGAAGGTGAGCATGTCCACCCGGCCGGTCGGCACGCCCACGCAATCGGCCATGCGCCGGTTCTGCGTCACCGCCCGTACGAACAAGCCCAGTCGCGTCTTGTTGAGCAGCGCCCACACGATGATCACGACGAACACCGCGAACCCGATGATCACCATGCGGTTGTAGGTGAGCACCAGGCCACCGAGCACGGTGACGCCACCGGACATCCAGCTCGGGTTCGCCACTTCCACGTTCTGGGCACCGAAAATGGTGCGCACGGTCTGCATCAGCACGAGGCTGATGCCCCAGGTCGCGAGCAGCGTCTCGAGCGGCCGGCCGTAGAGCCAGCGGATCACCGTGCGCTCCAGCAGCATGCCCACCGCCGCCGTGATGATGAAGGCGGTAGGCACCGCAGCCACCACGTACCAGTCGAGTTCGCCCGGGAACCAGCGGCGGAACGCAAGCTGCACCACGTAGGTCGAGTAGGCCCCGATCATCAGCAGTTCGCCGTGGGCCATGTTGATGATGCCCATCAGGCCGAACGTGATAGCGAGGCCCAGTGCGGCGAGCAGCAGCACGCTCGCCAGGCTCAGACCGTAGAACAGATTGCCGGTCCATTCGATGACGAGCAGATGGCGGTCGATACGCGCGAGGGTGTCGACCACGGCGGCGCGCACGCCTTCGTCGGGTTCGACGAAGGTGCCGTCCGGCTTCGGTTCGATCATGGCCGCCAGCACCGGACGGATGGAGGCATTGGTCGTATCCGCGAGCCGCTCCACGGCGAGCTTGCGCTTCTCGGCGTCGTCGCTCTTCAGATTGATGGTGGCGACCGCCATGTCGAGCACGTCGCGGATGCGCGGGTCGGTTTCCTTGGCGAGCGCCTTCTCCAGCATCGGCAGCTGGGCCGCGCCGGCATTCTGCTGCACTTCGCGAGCAGCCTTCAGCCTGACCTTGGCGTCGTCGGCGAACAGGCGCAATCCGGCGAGCGCACTCTCGAGTTCGCGCCGCAGGCGGTTGTTGACGGTGATCGAGTCCGTGCCTTCCGGCAGGTCGAACGCCTCACCGGTCAGCGGATCGGTGGCCTTGTCGTCCTCGACGACGAGCACCCGTCCGTCGGGGGTGACGTAGAGCTTTTCTTCGTTCAGCGCGTTGAGGATCGCGAACGCCTCGGGCGTTCCGAGCGCACCCAGCCTGGTGATGGCCTCGACGCGGGCATCGGCATCGTCGCCCCCGAGCGGCTTGACCAGCGCGGGATCGAGCGCGGCGAACGCGGACGTCCAGACGGCAGCGAGAACCCAAGCGAGCGAAATCAGGATGCGACGCATCGTCCGGTACGGATCGGATTCGTGAAAGGTGCGACCGGGCCCCAGGGCGGCCGCAGGATGGAAACAACAGCGGGCCGCCGCATGAACGGCGACCCGCCTCGTGCCTTACATGCCTTCCGGCACGTCCTTCTTCTTGTCGTTACCCGCGATGAACGGGCTCCACGGCTGGGCGCGGACCGGACCCGGGGTCTTCCACACCACGCTGAACTGGCCGTCGGCCTTGATCTCGCCGATGAACACGGGCTTGTGCAGATGGTGGTTCTTCTCGTCCATCTTGATGGTGAAGCCCGAAGGCGCCTTGAACGTCTGGCCGCCCACCGCCGCGATCACCTTGTCCACATCGGTGGTCTTGGCCTTCTCGACCGCCTGCTTCCACATGTGGATGCCGATGTACGTGGCTTCCATCGGATCGTTGGTCACGACCGTGTCGGCGTTGGGCAGACCCTTGGCCTTGGCGTAGGCCTTCCACTTCTTGATGAACTCGGTGTTGACCGGATTCTTGATCGACTGGAAGTAGTTCCACGCGGCCAGGTGGCCCACCAGCGGCTTGGTGTCGACACCACGCAGCTCTTCTTCGCCCACCGAGAACGCCACTACCGGCACGTCGGTCGCCTTGAGCCCCGCGTTGCCCAGCTCCTTGTAGAACGGCACGTTGGAGTCGCCGTTGATGGTCGATACCACGGCCGTCTTGCCACCGGCGGCGAACTTCTTCACGTTGGCCACGATGGTCTGGTAGTCGCTATGGCCGAACGGCGTGTAGACCTCGTCGATGTCCTTCTCGTCGACGCCCTTCGACTTCAGGAACGCGCGGAGGATCTTGTTGGTGGTGCGCGGATACACGTAGTCGGTACCCAGCAGCACCCAGCGCTTGGCGCCGCCGCCTTCCTTGGACATCAGGTACTCGACCGCCGGGATCGCCTGCTGGTTGGGTGCGGCACCGGTGTAGAACACGTTCTTCTCGAGTTCTTCACCTTCGTACTGCACCGGATAGAACAGCAGGCCGTTCAACTCCTTGAACACCGGCAGCACCGACTTGCGCGACACCGAGGTCCAGCAGCCGAACACGACCGAGACCTTGTCCTGCGAGAGCAGACCGCGGGCCTTCTCGGCGAACAGCGGCCAGTTGGAGGCGGGATCGACCACGACCGCTTCAAGTTGCTTGCCCAGCACACCGCCGGAAGCATTGATCTCGTCGATGGTCATGAGCGCGACGTCCTTGAGCGACGTCTCGGAAATGGCCATGGTGCCCGACAGCGAATGCAGGACGCCGACCTTGATCGTGTCGGCCGCAGAAGCGGGGCCGGTAAACCAGGCGGCGGCCAGCGACGCGCCGAGCAGCGTTTTCAGGAACTGCTTGCGATTCATTAGGGGTCCCCTTGCGTGATGTATGTGAACGAAATCGAGTCAAACGAGGCAGGCGCGTGAGCCGCACCCACGCGAGGTGTTTCCGCAGAATCCATGCCCAGCGCTAACGACCATTCGCAACCCCAAGGCAAACATGCAGTTAGTCCGTCACGCCTGCGAGCACACGCTGGTTTCGGCTCCTGCCGGATGCATGACGAACGAATGAACGCACCATGTCGGTGCCTTCGAAGGCGCGTGATGCACTGTTGCGAAGCATGTGAACATCGGCTCGCACCATGGCGGTTAGAATTGCCTTCGATCTGACATAACCTGATGCAATCCACCGACCGCATTCCCGTCACCGTCCTCACCGGCTTTCTCGGCAGCGGCAAGACCACGCTCCTGAACCGGCTGCTCGCGCAAGCGCATGGCCAACGCCTCGCCGTCATCGAGAACGAGTTCGGCGAAGTAAACGTGGACAGCGCGATCCTGGTGCGCGAAACCGCGGCCGAGATCGTCGCCACCGAAAATGGCTGCCTGTGCTGTACGGTTCGGGGCGATCTCACCCGCGCGCTCTCCGACCTGGGCGATCGCCGCGCCGCGGGCGAACTCGCCTTCGACCGAGTGGTCATCGAAACCACCGGTCTCGCGCAGCCGGCCCCGGTGGTGCAGACGCTTCTGATCGACGGCAGCCTCGCCGCACGGTATCGCGTGGACGGCGTGGTCACGCTGGTGGATGCCCAGCATGGAGCAGCACAGCTCGACGCGCACCCCGAGGCCCAGGAACAGGTGGGCTTCGCCGATCGCCTGGTCATCTCCAAGTCCGATCTGGTGACACCGGCTGCACTCGCCGAACTGGAAGCGCGCCTGAAGGACATGAATCCGCGCGCCGCCGTGCGCGTGGCGCGCTTCGGCGACGCACCGGTGGACTGGCTCACCGACATCGGCGGGTTCGAGCCGTCGAGTGTCCTCGACCTGCACCCGGGCTTTCCGCGCTTCGCGCGCAGCATCGAACACACGCCGGGGGTCGAGTCCTTCGTCTGGCGCAGTGGCCAACCCTTCGATCGCACCCGCTTCGACTTCCTGCTGCGGATGGTGAGCGAGTGGTACGGCCCCGACCTGCTGCGCTACAAGGGCATTCTCGAGTTCGGCGGCGATCCGGCGCGCTGGATTCTCCAGGGTGTACACCGCCAGCAGACCCTTACCGCGGGCACCCCGTGGGTAAACGCCGAACCCCGCGGCAGCGTTCTGGTCTTCATTGGTACCGGGCTGCCGCGCGGCATGCTGGAACAAGGACTGGACAAGTGCCTGGTCGGCGCGGCAGTCTAGGGCGTGAGACCCGCTGGCCCGCCATTCCACAAAGTGCTGTACAAACAACAAGATGATCGTATACGACCTGATTTGTAACGGAGATCACCGCTTCGAAGCCTGGTTCGGCTCGCCGGAGGACTTCGAAAGCCAGCGGGAAACCCCTCTGCTGACCTGCCCCGTCTGCGGCAGCGGCTCCGTGCACCGGGTGCCTTCGGGCATCAACGTCGCGCGGCACGGCCGCAACGAGCCGGCACTCCCGGCGCCGGAACAACCGGAGCACGTGGCGGCGTTTCCGCCGCCGAAATCGGTCTGGCGAGCCTTGCGACACCTCATCGACAAGACCGAGAACGTCGGGCGCGAATTCCCCGAACAGGCGCGCCGCATCCACTACGGCGAATCGCCGCGTCGTTCGATTCGCGGCCAGGCTTCGCGCGAGGAAGCCGAGGCCCTGCGCGACGAAGGCATCGAGGTGCTGAGCCTGCCGATGCCGCCGAGCGAAGAGCTGAATTAGGGCCGGAAGGAACGTCCTTCACCGCGAAGGAAGACTCCCGACCGGGCTCCTTCGCTTGCGTTCGTTTTCTTCTCGGTCAAATGTCTTTGCTTTCAGCGCGTTCCGGCAGCCTCTCAGGGCTGCCGGAAAATTCCGCTTGCGTTCCTCTGCATAGCTGTATGAAACTACAGCTGTGTATCCGGACAGTCCCGTCCGGACCCCGCCGGAGGTCGCCATGGAAGACAGCCGGGTGCCCGACACCCTCAAGACCCTCGCCATCCTGAACGCCCTGTCGAGCGGCATCGATCCCCTGAGCGGGGTGCCATTTCCGCGCGACAGCGCCTACCAGCATCCGGACGTGATCCGCGCCCTGTTTCAGGCCCTGCGCGCGTTCGAAGGCACCATCGCCCCGGCCGCTCCGTCCGAAACAGCGGCACCCGAGCGGAAGAAGGCAGCCCGCCCGCGGGCCGCCGGCACCCCCTGGTCGCCCGACGAGGACGCACGCCTCGCCGCGGCCTTCGACGCCGGGAGCGATATCGCCGAGCTCGCGCTGCTGCACGACCGTTCCCGTTTCGCCATCGAGACCCGCCTCGCCAAACTGGGTCGCGTCCCGGCACCCTCCGGCATGCGCTATCCGATCCGTGCGGAACAGACCACGAAAACATCCGAACCCCTGTTGCGCTACGCCGCCTGAGCCCCGCCCATGGAATCCTTGACCCCTCGGCAGGAAGAGATCCTGCAGTTGATCCGCGATACCCTCGACGCCACCGGCTTTCCGCCCACCCGTGCCGAGATTGCCCGTGCCCTCGGTTTTGCCTCCGCCAACGCGGCCGAGGATCATCTGCGCGCCCTGGCGCGCAAGGGCGCGATCGAGTTGACCGAAGGTGTCGCGCGGGGCATCCGTCTCGCCGAACCGCCCGGCCTCGCCGTCATCGGCCGCGTGGCCGCGGGGCGGCCGATCCTGGCCGAACAGCACGTTCAAGGCCGCTACCAGGTGGACCCGGCCATGTTCAGTCCGCGGGCGGACTACCTGCTCAAGGTGCGCGGCCTGAGCATGCGCGATGCCGGCATTCTCGACGGCGACCTGCTGGCGGTGCACCGCACGACCGAAGTGCGCAGCGGCCAGATCATCGTCGCGCGCCTGGAAAACGAAGTCACGGTGAAGCGCCTGCGGCGCCAGGGTTCCACCGTGGAGCTGCTGCCCGAGAACCCCGATTTCGAACCCATCGTCGTGGACCTGAAGCACGACCCCTTCGACATCGAAGGGGTCGCGGTCGGCCTGATCCGCAATGGAGGCAAGCTATGAGCATCGTCGCGGAGCCGTTCCTGCATACCCCCAACCCGGTCCGGACGCGTTCGAGCCGGCAGCTGCGCATGGCCGCCGAACGGCTGCTATGGACTTACCTGCGTGAAGGGCGGTTCGAAGGCGGTCGCTTTCGCCGCCAGTATCTGATCGACACCTGGCTCGCCGACTTCGCGTGTCCCGAAGCGAAGCTGGTGGTGGAAGTGGAAAGCGATCTGACGCCGGCCCTCGCATTGCACGCGCTCAATCGGCGCTGCCATCTCGAATCGAGGGGCTACCGGATGCTGCGCTTCTCCGACCGAGACGTGCTCATCGATACCCGTGCGGTACTCAGTGCGATCCGTGGAGCACTCGCAACGCGCAGCATGTGAGTATCGAAACAGGGGCACACACGCTGACGGCTTTGCAGGGCGCACAGGCGCGCGCCTGAACGGCCGATCCATCGCCGCGCGGAGCGCGTCTTCTCAGCCCTCAAGAGGGCTGCCCGCTCGGGGGGGAAGGGCCGCAGGGCCATCAGGGTGAACCTCGCCTCAGATCGTGGTGCCGATCAGCTTGAGGATCTCTTCACGCTTGGCGGCATCCTCGGCCCGCTGAGCATCGTCATCGCCTTGCGGAGCCGCATCGGCCGCCTCGGGCCCTTGGTCGCGCAGCGCTTCACGCAACAGTTCGCGGAACAAGTCGCGGTGCTCGTTCATCAACTCGAGTATCGCGAGCTTGATGAGGCTCTTGAGTTGTTCTTCAGTCATGGGGCGAGACGGCGATGCTCCGTGCAAGGCGTCGACATTGTGTCACAGCCTTGTCGCTGCGCAGCGGCCGGCGAGCCCCGCAACGCTCGCGGCGGACTGAGGCCGACGCATCGGCATGTTGCCTACGAGCCGTCAGGGGCTTGGGCGCAGCGATCGCTCGACGCCCGGTTCCTGCGACTCGAGCTCGCAACCGCGCCGAGGCGCCATTGACGCAGCGCCGGCCCGAGGAGTAGCGTGCGACCCGAAATAACAAGAACGATAAAAAAATCATAACGATCACCTGCGCCTCGTGACCGACTTTCTCCCCATCATCGCCTTCGGCTTCGTCCTCGGCATGCGGCACGCCACCGACGCCGACCACGTTATCGCGGTTGCCACCATCGTTAGCCGCCAGGCCAGCGTCCGTGGCGCCGCGCTGGTCGGCGCCACCTGGGGCATCGGCCACACGCTGACGATCCTCGCCGTCGGTGGCGCCATCATCCTGCTCGATATCGCGATACCACCGCGCGTGGGGCTCGCCATGGAGTTGGCGGTCGCCGTGATGCTGGTCGTGCTCGGTGTCCTCGCGCTGACCGGCATGCCGCGACGCCTGACCCAGCGCGTCCGGGCGCCGGATCGCGGAGCACCGCTTCGGTATCAACCTGCCGGCGAAGCTCATCTGCACGGTGTTCTCGCGCTGCCCGCTCATGCCCATCCGCACGCCCACGTGCACGCGCACGGCGACTATGCCCACAGGCACAAGCATGGGCATGGCGTCGACGGCCACGGTCACGCCGAGGATGCAACGCCGCAGGCCTGGCTCGATCACACGTTCGGTGGCTTGGCGATGTATCAATGGCTGCGGCCGCTGATCGTCGGTATCGTGCACGGCCTCGCAGGTTCCGCGGCAGTGGCCCTGCTGGTCCTGACCGAGATCCGCGAGCCGGTCTGGGGGATCGCCTACCTCGCTTTGTTCGGCATCGGAACCGTGGCCGGCATGATGGTCGTCACGGCCGCCATCGCCCTGCCTTTCGCCTTCAGCGAGAAACAGTTACCGCACTTCAACACGATCCTGCGCGTCGCCTGCGGGCTCCTCAGCATCGCCTTCGGGTTCTACCTGTTCTACCGCATCGGCTTTGTCGACGGGTTGTTTTCGGGGCAGCCTCGATGGGACCCGCACTGATCGAGGATGTAAGAACGATTCCCAAATGGTATGACAAGTCACGGAAAACAAAGGTGTTTCCGTTGACGGAGTGACCGTGCGAAGCATAGAGTCGCGGGGTGCATGCATTGACACAGAACACGACACCGGCGCGACGCCTGCCGGGTCTCAAGAACATGGGGATCGGAGTGCTGGCCGCAGCATTGGCCGCAACCGCGCTTTTTGCCGGCCTGCGCGAAGTGCGCAAGGCACCGGCACCTGCAGCAGCGGCTCCCATGGAAATGGGGCAGGCTGAACGGCCCGCCCTCACCGCCGATCAGGAGCGCTACGCCCACGCCTTGTGGAAAGTCCATGACCAGGTGCGCACCGCGGCGGTCCGCATGAGCTTTCTCGGGTTGTCCTACAAGATGGGCGACATCAAGAAGGCGGAACTCGCGACCCGGGTCGAGCCGATCTCGCGCGAGTTCAAGGCCGCAGCCGCGGAAGTGGCGAAACTGGCGCCCCCGCAGTCATTCGAGGCACTGCACGCCGAGTATCTTTCCGCCGTTCGCGACTACGAGCAGGCATCGGTCGACATGCGCGTCACCAGAAGCGATAGCGACGATCACCTGATCGCGGCGCAGACGCTGTCGGAGCGCGCCGCGACGACACTGCTCAAGGTCGGCGAGACGCTCTGGCCCGGCGAACACAAGCCCAACTGATTTCAAGTGTAGTAGCGCATGGCCGGCGATCTGAATACCTCGGTCGCCGCAGACAGCAAGGTGTAGTTCCAATAACGACAGGGAGGTGAGAGAGCATGAAGAAGAAACTCGCTTTGGGGTTGGCAGCATTCGGAATGGTCGCCGGACTCGGCGCCACCACGGCGCAGGCGCAGACGGTGTGTTCGGCTTGGCTCGTGGAGAACAGCCGGTTCATGGGCGTGCCGTTCGGCATGTTCCACCCGGACCGCTCGTTCGTGCAGGGCAGCACCAACGCACGCAACAACGTCAACACGGTGGACCTGCCGGTCAACGTGGGTGTCCTCAAGTGCGGCAAGGAAATCATCCTGTACGACAACGGCTGGAATGCGACCGACTACCACAAGATGACCGGTACCGGTCACTGGTCGCCGCTGTCGAAGCAGATCGCCCAGATCGGCATCGACGCCAAGGACGTTACCAAGATCATCATCGGCCATGGCCATTGGGATCACGCCGGCTCGCTGGATGAGTTCCCGAACGCCGTGCTCTACGTTCAGAAGGAAGAACTGAAGGGCATCGAATGGGCGCTCAACTATCCGGGGCACGAGCGCATCCGCGCGGTCAACACCTCGCCCGGCGGTTGCAGCCGGACGCCCGCCTGCGGCTACACGCCGAAGACGGTCGACCAGATCTACGGCAAGGTGCTGCGCGGCATGGCAGTGATCGTCGACGGCGACATGGAGGTCATTCCCGGCGTCAAGATCCACGCCGCACATCGCGCCCACACGGCCGGTTCGCAACTGCTCGAGGTGAACACCGCCATCGGCAAGCTGATGTTCGGTTCCGACGCCTACTCGTCCTGGGAAGCGATCCGCGACTGGGAAGTAGCCAACGTTCAGCAGACCGACTCGGTGCAGCAGTTCCTGGCGTACGAGAAATGCTACAAGGTCACCGGCGGCTATCAAAACTGCGTCGCCGCACACGAGCCGCTGTCCTACAGCGACAAGTACCCGCTCACGAAGAACTCGTGGGTAGGCATCAACGGCGGGCGTCTGGCGGAGATCACGCTGGCTCCCGGCGAGACCTCGCGCAAGCCCAAGTAACCGTCAGTCAGGCAAACTAGGGAGGAGCTCCCCGATGGGGGCTCCTCTTTTTTTGTGCGCAACGAATTTCAATGACACACCGGGCCACGCTCCGATTCGCACTGGTGGTGGCACTGCTGCTTGCAGGTGACGCAGCAGCACACGATCCGAGCGCCTGGGGCGGCACGTTCCGCTCGCGCGATGACGGTGCCTCCTGGCTGCCGGTGGACGCCGGGTTGTTCATCGGCGGCGCGATGGCGCTCGCCGTGAGCCCGGTCGATGCGAATCACCTCCTCTACGCGACCGATACGCGCCTGCTGCGCTCGCGCAACGGCGGACGGGATTGGACGCCTGAAGCAGCTGACAAACTTATCGGGCCGACGCTAGCGGTGACTTTCGACACGACGGGCCGCGGGGCTGTAGCCTCCAGCGCTGCTGGAGTTTTCTTCACCGATGACGGCAAGACGTGGAGCGAGTCGAACACTCCGACCGGCGCCGCGCCCGCGCGCAGCATCGTCGCCGGCAGCACCACCGGTCGTTTCTATCTTGCGGGGCCTCGCGGACTCTACGCGAGCAACGACAACGCTCGCAGTTTTCAGCGCCTCAACGAATCGCTGCCGGAAACGCTGCCCTCCGCTCTTGCAGTCGTTCGAGGTAGTCCGGATACGGTGCTGGCCATCTTCGTGGGCAGCTTGTGGATGAGCGATGACGCCGGCACGAACTGGCGCGAGCATCGCACCGGGCTTCCCGAGAGGCGTCTCGAGGCCCTCGACGTGGGACCGCGACCACGCTGGTGGGCCTTCGGCGCCGACCGCCTTTATCTCAGCGAGGACCGAGGTGCTACCTGGCGCGCAGTCGGCGATCCGCTGCCGGATGGGAACACGTCGGTGCGCGGTGTGTCCGTGAATGCCGATGGAAGCATCGTCACACTGACCACCCATCGCGGCGTCGTGCGCAGCCAGGACGGCGGCCGGCGTTGGGGGCTGGTCGAAGGGGCGCTGCCTACGCACCTGGAGTCGGCACCCTTGGTCCGCGATCCCCACGACGCCACCACGCTCTACGCCGGGTTCGCGCTGACGCCCTACGCCGAGATCCACCGGCGCGCCGAAGAAGGCAACAACCTCCTCTCGCAGATCGACCCTGTCAGTCTCGCCGGTGGAGTCGCCTTCCTGCTCCTGCTCCTGATCGGCGGCATCGTGCTCGCCCGCCGCCTGGCACGGGCGTACAACGGTCCGCCTCACCGCAACGGAGAATCGCCGCCTTGAACACTGCATCCAATCCCGTCGCGGCAACAGCCGTCATGCGCGGTCGACGCTGGTTGACCCTCCTCAGCATCCTCTTCGTCGGTGTCGGCGTGAGCGCGCTCGCCTGGTGGACGCTGCAGCCGCACAAGCCGGCCTTCGTCGAGTATCCGATGGCGGTGCACACCGACATGCCCACTGCCATTGCAGTGGCACCGGACGGCACAGTGTGGTTTTCGATCGATTTCTCCGACGCCATCGGCGTGGTTCGCAACGGAAAGGTCGAGCGCTTGCCGAAAGGCTCGCGCAACTCCGAGCCCATTGGTCTGGGTGCGGACGCAGCGGGCAACGCGTGGCTCGCCGACCCGCCTTCGGTGGCGATCCAGCGCATCGCGCCGAACGGCGAGATCCGGTCGTTTCCGTTGGGTACCCCCATCGCCCGCCTCGGCCGGCTCGCCGTCGCTTCCGACGGCGCCGTATGGTTCGCGGAAAGCACGGCCTTCAGCGTCACGCGCCTGAAGGATGGCGAGTTGAAGCGCCACGAGATCAGCATGGTCCGCGGCGCGCCCTTCGGGGTCGCGGCCGCCGCGGATGGCAGCGTCTGGGCGACGCTGCAAGCGGGCAACTCGCTGGTGCGCATTGCTCCGGATGGGACACTCGCCGAGTTTGAAGTGCCGACCCGCGGCGCGGCGCCAACCGACATTGCGATCGACGCCAGTGGCGCCGCGTGGTTTCTCGAGTTTCGCGCGAACCGGATCGGCCGCTTCAAGGACGGCAAGTTCACCGAGATCGACGTACCACTTGAGCGGGCGGCTCTGTCGGGTCTCGCCGCAGCACCGGATGGCGCCGTCTGGTTCGGCAGCCTGCGCGGCGCAGCGCTCGGACGGTTGCGGGATGGCAATGTCAGGATGTTCCGGCTGCCGCGCGAGAACGCTCGTCCGTTTTCGGTGGCAGTCGATCGCTCGGGCAACGTCTGGTACGCCGACATCACCGGGTGGGTCGGCATGCTCCCGGCAAACGAAGCGTCGCGCTAGGGCTGTTCGTCGCTCCGCACGAATATGAGCTCGATCACATTGCGCTCCGCCTCGCGCCGGTAGCGTGCCCCGCGGCTCATCTCGAGCGTGAGAAAGATCCCCAGTCCACCCACCGGCCGTGCCTCCGTGCCGGCGTCGAGCCCCGCGACGGATGTTCGCGCGAGCGGATCGAAGGCGGGCGCCGTGTCCTCGTAGCGCAGTTCGAAGCCGTGCTCGGTGGCGGTCAGTTCCACCAGGATCGGGCCGTCGCATTCCTCGCCATAGCCGTGGCGGACCGAATTGACGAACAGTTCCTCGGCGACCACCAGGAGCCGGTGACAATCTTCGCAGGATATGCCGGACTGTGCCGCGAACTCGCCCACGTGACGCCGCACGGCCTCGAATTCGACCCATCGCGCCGTGCAGCGAAGGAGCATCGGATCGCTTTCCGATCAGGGTCTTAGCGTGGACAATCGCGAGCGTCGTCGGCTTGCGTCCGACGGAATGGAACTTGCCTCCATGTAGCGGCACATCCACCTCGGGACCGTCCCATGCACGCTGCCTTCTCTCGCGCCCTCGTGTTCATCTGCCTGGCACTCACGCTGCCGCTCGCCCTTGCGGCCGACGCCGGACGCGTGAAGACTTCGAAGGGGTCCGTTACCATCGATCGCGCGGGACAACGGCTGCCGGTCTCGGTCGGCATGCTGGTCCAGGAAAAGGACGTGGTGAGTACCGGAGCAGATGGTGCGGTAGGCATCACGTTCACTGACAATTCGATGCTGTCGGCCGGGCCGAACTCGGTGCTGATCCTCGACAAGTACGCGTTCGATGCCGCCAGCGGCAAGGGCGCAATGGAAGCAAACCTCGCCCGCGGCACTCTCGCCGCGGTGTCCGGCAAGATGGTGAAGACGTCGCCTGAGTCGATGAAGATCCGTACGCCTGCCGCCATCATGGGTGTCCGCGGCACGGAATTCGTGGTCAAGGTCGACGACCCGGGCCGCTGATATGCGGGGTTCTGTCCGGGCGGCGATCGCCATCATCGTCGCACTGGCGGGCGGTTGCGCCCCGCGCTCGTCGATATCCCCGCCACCACCACCGACCATGGCCCGCGATGACCTGATCGCGCTGGTGGCCAAGGCCGACGGTTCGTACGGTTCGGTGGTCGTGCACCAGGAAAACAACGCCCTGCTGCTGGATGCAAAGCAGACGGCTGCGCACATCCGCGGCCCCTTCGCCGTCGAGCCCGCGACTCTCACACCCGAAGAACTGCGCCAGACCTTCGGCCCTGCACTGGATGCCCTGCCCCCGCGCCCGGCGACGTACGTGCTGTACTTCATCGAAGGCAAGGACGAGCTCACGGCCGAGTCGAAGACCGCCATCGGCGAGGTCCACGACGAACTGATGCGCCGTCCCGCGCCGGAGATCACGGTCACCGGCCACACCGATGCCATCGGCAGCGATCGATTCAACAACCAGCTTTCCCAGTTGCGCGCGAAACGGGTCAACGATGAACTGGTCCGCGCCGGCGTACGGCCGACGCTCATCACGCTGGTGGCGCGCGGAAGTCGCGAACCGCTGTACCCGAACGTGGCCGGCAAGGCCGAACCGCGCAACCGCCGCGTCGAGATCACGGCACGCTGAGCCGTCCGGGCAGCAACCGCGCTGCGGATCACGCGGGTGATCCCGCACCACGCCATTCGATCACCAGCACGGTCGCGTCGTCGGCACGCTCGCGTTCGCCCCCGTGCTCCAGCAACAGCGCCCGGATCGCGTCGCGCACGCCAACCGCGCCCGGTCCGACGGTCGCGAGAAATCGAGCAAGTCGTTCGCGGCCGAGCAACTCGTCGCCGGCCCCGTGGGCTTCGGTCACGCCATCGGTGACGATGCACAGGCGTTCCGCGGGCGCCAGGGCATCGCGGTTCACCTCGTACGGATAACTCTCGATCACGCACAACGGTGGACCGCTCGCACCGTACAACGGGCGAGCGCTGGCACCGTCGGCATTCAGCACGAGGGCTGGCTCGTGCCCGGCGTTGCACCACTCCAGGCTGCCGGCATCGAGATCGAGGATGCCGACGAACAGCGTGATGAAGAGTTGCCCTGGATTGTCACGCGCAAGTTCGCCGTGCGCCTCGTCGATGATCGCATCGAGCGGACTCGAGCCGCGCAACGCAGCGCCCTTGATCAACGCTTTCGCGACGGACATGAAGAGCGCGGCCGGCAGGCCCTTGCCCGCGACGTCTCCCACCATGAGGAAGAGCCTGCGTTCGTCGAGCATGAAGTAATCGTAGAGGTCGCCCCCCACGCTGCGAGCCGGTTCTGCGAGTGCCGCGATAGCGACGCGCGGATCAGCGATGGTCCGACCGTCCTCGGGCGGCAGCATGCCCATCTGGACGCGGCGTGCGGCCTCCTGCTCGCCGGCGTTGCGCGCAGTCACGATCCGTTCGTCGTTCAGCGCGCGCCGTAATACGCGGCGCTGCCGGTCGCTTTCAGCGAGTGTGGCCATCAACACCACAGCGAAAGCCGCGGCCCCGCCCAGCAGCGGCCAGGCCACGTCCACCAGGATGCCGCCGAAACGCACCAGGGCTGCCGCGACCACCACCAGCGCAACGCTGGCACCAACGCCGACGTACACGCTGACCCGCGGTCGCCAACGACCGGCACCGACCACCGCCAGCGCCGCGAGGCCCGCCAGCGCCAGCGCCTCGGCCCACGATGACCACCTCGGCCGCAGCAGCAGGTCCTGATCGAAGATGCCCTCCAGCAACTGGGCGTGGATCTCGGCACCAGGCACACGCTCGCCGGTGGGAATCACATGGAAATCGAGCAAGCCGATCGCCGTCAGACCGATGATCACCAGCTTGCGATCGAAAACGTCCGCGGCGACCTTGCCCGCGAGGACATCACTGGCAGCAACATACCGCTGGGTGGAGCGCGGTGCGAAATGGATCCAGACGCCCGAGTCGCGATCGGTACGGATGGCGAGGTCGCCCAGTTCCACTGCCTTCACGCCACCGTTGCCGGTTTCGAGTCCGATCGCCGGGAGGCCCGCCGCCACCCGCAGCAACTCGATGGAGAAGGCCGGCATCAACGTGCCTGCCACTCGCGAAACCAATGGGGCACGGCGCACGATGCGGCCCGAAGGCTCCGCGGAGATCAGCCCGTGTCCCCGCGCCGCACCGTCGATCGCGGGAATGCTCCGCAACGACGCAGCATGATCTGCCACCGTCCCGGGGTCCGGTCCGCGCACGAGCACCGGCGTGGTCCGACCGGCCGCCGGCGCAGTGTCGGATTCCGGCATGCCGGCCACTGCCAGCACGACTGGCGCAGCGCCGACGGCGCGAGCGAGCTGCGCGTCATGGGTAGGCAGGCTCGCGAGCCGCCGCGCCAGCGCGGCGTCGCCACCGGCCACCAACGGTGCGAGCTGTTCCGGTGACAGGCGATCCGGTTCCGCGAACAGCACGTCGACTCCGATCGCCGCAGGCCGGCCCGCCGCGACCTGTTCGATGAGCGCCGCCATCAATGTGCGCGGCCATGGCCATTGCCCGTGCGTCGCAAGGCTCGCCTCGTCGATGGCGACGATGACGGCTGGTGCGCTCGCCCGTTCGCGCGGGAACACGCGCTGCCACAGATCGAACGTGGCAAGGCGCAAGCCCTGGGCAAGATCCAATGTCGACAACACGAGCACGGCGGCAGCGGCGACCACCGCCACCACGCGGCCGCTGCGGATCGACAGCCCTCGCAGGCCGATGCGCTCGCTCCACGCGAGCGCGACGTCGTCGGGATCGTGGACCGAGGTACGCGCCTCAGACATCGATCTCGAGGCCGTCCGACGCGCTGGAGATCCTGAGCGGCGCGAGATCACCGCGCGTCAGTTCCTCGAAGCGCACGGTTTCCTTCAGCACCTGCTCGATCTGCTCGTCGTCATAGGCCGGTTCGTGGTGGAACAGGCAGAGGTGCTTCACCGCGGCGCGCTGACACAGCTCCACCGCCACGATGTTGCTCGAATGCCCCCAATCCTCCTTGACCGAGATCGCATCCAGCAACGAATACATGGCGTCGAACACGACCAGGTCCGCGCCGCGGAAGAACTCGACAAAGCCTGCCGCCTCTTCGACATCCTCCGGACGATGCTCCGAGTCCGTCGTGTACACGATGCTGCGGCCGGCATGCACGAACCGATAGCCGTACGAATCGCCGGAGTGGCGCTGCGGCTTGATCGCGACCTCGACGCCGTTCGACGCGAACACCGCCCCCGGCACGAGCCGGACAAACTCGATGCGCGCCGCGAGCCGTTCGAAGTCCACCGGGAAACAGGGAGCGGATTGTTGCAGACGCAGGGCCTGCTCGAGCTCGGCATGGCCGCCGTGAATCCGGATCGTCCAGGCGGGATCGTAGGCCGGCGCGAAGAACGGGAAGCCCATGATGTGATCCCAGTGAACGTGCGACAGGAAGACGTTCACGACCCGCGGCCGGCCAGCCTCGGCACGCTCCATGAGAGCGTTGCCCAGCGGCCGGGCGCCTGATCCGAGATCGCAGACGATGAACTCGCCCGATCCCGCATCCAGTTCCACGCACGCAGAATGCCCGCCGTAGGTGTGGGTGACGGCGAAATCGGCGTCGCGATCCAGATGCGCGATCAAGGCGTCCGCATCGGTGATGCCGGATGCGGCCGCATAGGTCAATGCCGCTCGCAGTTTGCGCCGCACCCCAGCGGACGTGAGCGCCACCGGCAGCGAACCGCGCGTTCCCCAGAATCGGGTGCGCACCGCGCTATCGACTCCGATAGGCCTGCGCTGCCCGCGGCGACAAGGCGTCGAGCGCGGCGCCGACGTCGGCGAAGACGCGGAACAGGAGAGTGAATCGGCTGATCTCGAAGATCTCGCGCACCACGGTCTGCATGCCGGCGATGACCACTTCCCCGCCCTGGGTCTTGGCCTGCTTTGCGGCGAGCATGAAGCAGCGCAGCCCCGCGCTCGAGACATACCGCAGCGCCGACAGATCGAGCACCAGGTGCACCCCGCCAGGGCGGCAATCGGCGAGGTACGGTTCGAGCGCCGCCGAGAACGCGTCGCCGTTGGCATGATCGAGACGGTCCTGGGGCGCGATTACCACCACGTCCGCATAACGTACTGCCGGGAACTCGCCGACACCCATGCGGCCCATCGGGGTGATCGCGCTGGTACTCAACTCAAGTGAAGGTCGCAACGGTGCTCCACGCCTTGACCGTAAGGTAGACACCCACCAGCACGATCAGCAGCGACGTGCCGATCTGGATGCGGATTGCCCAGGGGCCGGCGAGCCAGTCGAGCACCTTGCGTCCGACGATTGCGGCAACGACGCCGACACCCACCAGCGTCAGTGCAAAACCGAGGCTGAACACCACGACGGTGCCCAGCCCGAGCATCACCTTGCCCTGCGCCAGCGCATTCAGCAGGATCGCGAGCGCGGCCGGATCGGGCAGCAGGCCACCCGCGATGCCGAGGCCGATCAGCATCCACAGGCTCGGCCGGCCGGCACGCGTCACCATCCCGATATCGTGGGTGTGCTTGAAACCCCAGCCGTGACTGTGAAAGCCGCCCCCCTCATGCTGATGATCGTGGTCGTGGTGATGGTGGTGACCGTCACCGGGATCGTGCGAATGATCGTGGTGGTGATGATGCCCGGCGGTACGGGCCAGCATGGGCTGCGGGGTGCCGACCGTGGCATAGCGCAATGCACCGGCAGCCGGCGCTGCGGGTTGGGCGCGCAACTGTGCTACCAGATCCCGTTGTGTCCAGAGCGTCCAAAGGCCGATCACGATGATCAGCAGACCGGTCGCGACCGCCAGGTACGCCTCCACCTGTTGCGGCATCAGGCCGGGCAAGCCGAGGGAGGCCAGCACGCCGACGATCACGATGCCGCTGATGTGCGACAGCGTGACGAAGATGCCGAGGATCACCGCATCGATCGGCCGGCCGCGCACGCCCACGATGTACGCTGCAGCGATGGTCTTGCCATGGCCGGGCGTTGCGGCGTGCACCGCACCGAGCCAGAAGCTGGTGAACAGATAGAACAGCGCGTCGGACATGGCGTCCGATTCCTCCCCCGTGTACTGCGGATCGCGCGGATTCTGCCTTAGCCCGGGGACACTGCCTAGGGCGCGTCCCTAGGCAACTTCTCGGCCGATCGATACATTGGCGATCTTTCAGCTGGAGTGGCCGTGACCTTTGATTTCGATGCACCGCTGGACCGCACCGGCCAGTGGAGCCTCAAGTGGGACCGGTACGCCGGGCGCGACGTGATACCCATGTGGGTGGCGGACATGGATTTCCGCTGCCCGGCCGCCATCACCGACGCGCTGCAAGCACGTGTCGATCACGCGGTTTTCGGCTATGTCGAGCCGGGGCCGGAACTGATCGAGGCGATCGCGGCACGCCTTGCGTCGAGCTACGGCTGGCAGACGCACCCGGACTGGTACGTCTGGCTGCCCGGGCTCGTTTCCGGGCTCAACGTCGTATGCCGCGCCATCGGCGAGACCGGCGATGACGTGCTGACCGGTGTGCCGATCTACCCGCCGTTCCTCTCGGCACCCGTGCATGCCGAACGCCACTGCGTGCGAGTCCCTTTGGTGCAGGAAGACAGCCACTGGCGCTTCGACGCCGAGACATTGCGGCGCGCCGTCACGCCGCGCAGCCGGTTGCTGCTGATGTGCAACCCGCACAATCCGGTGGGCCGCGTCTGGACCCGCCAGGAGCTCGAAGCGCTCGCCGCGGTCGCTCGCGAGCGCAACCTGACGGTGTGCTCGGACGAGATCCACTGCGGGCTGGTGCTCGATGCCGACAAGCCACACGTGCCCTTCGCGGCGATAGCGCCGGAAATCGCCGAGCGCACCATCACGCTCATGGCAGCTTCGAAGACGTTCAATCTACCGGCACTGGGCTGTGCGTTCGCCATCGTGCCCAATCCCGAACTGCGGGCACGCATGCGCAAGGTGATGGCTGGACTGGTGCATCGCCCGCTCGGGATCGGCCTGTGGGCCACACTCGCCGCGTATCGTGACGGCGAGCCGTGGCGCCGGGCGCTGGTCGACTATCTGCGCGGCAATCGGGATCTGGTGGCCGATCGCGTGGCAGCCATGCCGGGGGTGTCGATGACACCGGTCGAAGCGACCTATCTCGCCTGGATCAACTGCTGCGAGCTCGGCGTTGAAAACCCCGCCGCGTTCTTCGAGGATTCCGGCGTCGGTCTCTACAACGGGGCCGACTTCGGCACACCTGGTTGGGTACGCTTGAACTTCGGTACGCGACGCCCGTTGCTGGCGGAGGCTCTCGACCGCATGCAGCGCGCGTTGGACGCCCGCCCTAGAACTGCGCGCTGACGGAGACGCGGGCCGCGAACGGCTCGACCGGGTGGTAGTGGATGTCGTTGATGCCGGTACGAGTGCCGGCCGGACCCGAGCAGTCCGGGCTGGCGTAGGCGCCACCGCCGAGTTCGCTGCGAGTGCATGAGGGGTAGTAGTAGTCGACGTCGCTTTGCTTGCGGCCGAAGATGTTCAGCAGATCGAGCCGCACCTGCCAGGTCTTGTCGATGCGGTAGCCGACCCGGGCGTTGGTAAGGTTGGTGGAGTACGAGGTGACCGTGTTGTCTTCGATCAGCGGCCTGGGCCCGAAGTAGCGCGTCTGCAGCGACGCGAACCACTTGCCGCCGGGATCGTAGGTGACCCCCAGCGCGCCCACGGTCTGGATCGATCCCGGGATGTAGTTGCCCTCCGGCGCGTCATCCCTGAAGCGCGACTTGGACCAGGCGAGTTGCAGGTCAATCAGCCAGCCGGATGCGGCCACGTAGTGATTGCTCCATTCCACGCCCTCACGATGGCTGGGGCGGCTCGCCTCGGTGCTGCCGGCGTCGCCCACGAAGAGGAGCTCCGAATCGAGATCGATCTGCCAAACCGACAACGAGCTCTGCAACCCATGGATGAACTGGGTCCGTACGCCCACTTCAGAGCCGTGGGTCTTGACGAGCGGCGTCACGCGATCCGCCGGCAGTCCGGTTTTCGGATCGATCCGGATTGTGGTGCCGCGCGCGTCGTTGCTGTGGAAGCCCTGCCCGTAGTTCACGAAGAACTCGGTATCGGCCCACGGACCGAAGATGAGGTTCAGCTTCGGGCTCACGATGCTGTCGTTGTTGTTGCCGGAGTTCTCCGGCAGGCTGCTGTTCACGTTGAACTTGTACATATCCGCGCGAATGCCCGCCACCGTCCGGAACCAGGGCAGCCACTGCGTGGAGTTCTCGGCGTAGAAGCCGAGGCTGCCTTGACGAACCTTGTCGTCGCGCGTGGTACCGACACGCTCGCGCGCCACGGTATCGAACAGCGCCACCTGGTCGATGTCGTCGAAGCGTCCCTGCAGTCCGATGCGGTTCATCGTGTCGAAGGCGCCGAGCTTGCCGATGAACGTCACGCGCGGATGGAAGCCCAGGATGGTGCGCCGGTCCGCCTGTTCGAACTGGTCGCCCTGGTCGCGATCCAGGAAGTAGGTGAAGTTGGAGAACAGGTTGAGCCCGTAGCGGATGGCGTACGCGTCCACTTCCCAGCGGCCACCGGCGAAGTCCGCATAGCGTGCCGCCGAGAGCGAGTAGCGCGACGACGTGCCGCCGGTGGTCGGATCGAGCGACCCGAAGCGGCCGATCTCGCCGCGGTCGACAGCCCGCCCCGGTATCTGGTCGGTGGCATCCCACTTGCCATCGTAGGCCATCACGGTGACGTTGAAGCCGTCGGCCTGGCTGCCGTTCACGAACCGCAGCACGCCGTTCAGCTTGCGATAGTTCTCCGGGACGTCCCAGGGTCCATCGGTCCCCTGAAACTCGAGGCCGTAAACGAGGCGCCCGCCCGCCAGTTCCGGGCCGCCGGTCAGCAAGGCCCGCTTGTAGTTGAAGCTCCCGAAGCTCAACGTGGCCGTGTTCTTCTCCAGTTCGTCGGCGTACCGAAGCGACGCCGACCCGACCGAGGAGAAGTCGCCGGTCTGCGCGAAATACGGCCCTTTGCGGTAATCGATCCGGTTGACCAGTTCGGGAATCAGGAAGGACAGGTCGGTGTAACCCTGCCCGTGGGCGTGGGTCGGCATGTTGACCGGCATGCCGTCCACCTGCACGAGGAAGTCGGTGCCGTGATCGAGATTGAATCCACGCAGGTAGTACTGGTTCGCCTTGCCGTCACCGCTGTGCTGCGTGACGATCACACCGGGCACGAACTCGAGCAATTCTCCGGCACGCAGCACCGGCCGCGTTTCCAGGCGGCGCGACGTTACCGAACCGGCGCTCGAAGCATCGGTGGTGCCGACGGCGGTGTCGTAGTGGCCCTTGATGTTGACCGGGTTCGCCGGGATGTCGACGTCGTGCGATCGCACCAGTTGAGAGTGGCCGATCAATGCGGCGGTCAGCGCAAGCACGCTCCCCCGCCCCCGCGGATGGGGCCCGAACATGTGGATCTCCCTGTTTTCTTGTTTGGCCGCACCGCTGGCACCCTGCCGCCGGCTTCGGCCTGGGGGATTGAAGCCAACCCCGACCGCCACGATGCGTATGAAGTGTTACAGGTTAGTAAGATAGTCTTGTGCTCGCGGCTGCGTCAACGATTTCGGGTCGAATCGGCGATTCGGCTACCATTCGCGCTCCCGAATCCGCGATCCGCAACGCCATGCAGCGAATCACCATTTCCCTGAGCGACGCCCTCGCCAACGATTTCGACGCCTGGATGCAGCGCCGGCGCTACGAGAACCGATCTGAAGCAGTGCGCGACCTGGTCCGCGCCGCGCTGGAGTCCGATCGACTGGCAGAGCCCGAGGGTCACTGGTGCGTGGCGGCTTTGTCGTATGTCTACGACCACCATTCGCGCGACCTTGCGGAGCGTCTTACGGCGATGCAGCATGACCACCACGACCTGGTGCTCTCCTCGATGCATGTGCATCTGGACCACCAGAGCTGCCTAGAGACCGTGATGCTGCGCGGGCGCATCAACGACGTGCGCAGCTTCGCCGATTCCCTCATCGCGCAGCCCGGCGTACGCCATGGCCGAGTCAACGTGGTCCCGGTGGAAGTCGAATCGGGCCACTACCAGTATCACGTCCACGCTCATCCCCACACCTGAACCCTCCGATGCCCCAAGGTCCCCTGCTCTTCTCGCCGTACGACATTCGTGGTGTTCGCCTCAAGAATCGCGTCGTCATCTCGCCGATGTGCCAGTACTCGGCAGTCGACGGCATGGCTGGCGACTGGCATTTCGCGCACCTCGCGCGCTTCGCCCTGGGCGGCGCTGGGTTGGTGTTCGCCGAGGCGACGGCAGTCGAGTGCAATGGCCGCATCACCCACGGTGATCTCGGCATCTGGTCCGACGCACACGTGGAGCCACTGAAGCGCATCGCCACCTTCCTCAAGGCCCACGGCGCGGTACCGGCGATCCAGCTGGCCCACGCCGGACGCAAGGCCTCGATGCAACGGCCGTGGCACGGCAACGGCCCCCTGGACGACACCGACCGTGCGCGCGGCGAGGATGTATGGCCTGTCATAGCGCCCAGCGCGATCCCCATGGACGCGGGCTGGCTCATGCCGCAGGCGCTCACCCTCGACGAGATAGGGCGTCTGCGCGCGAGCTGGAAAGCGGCCACGCAACGCTCCATCGACGCCGGCTTCGAGGTGCTCGAGGTGCACGGCGCCCACGGCTACCTGCTGCACGAGTTCCTGTCACCACTTTCCAACCAGCGCACCGACCGCTACGGCGGAAGCTTCGACAATCGGATCCGGCTGGCGCTGGAAATAGTGTCCGACGTGCGTTCGGTATGGCCGGCGGACAAACCGCTGTTCTTCCGTGTCTCGTCGGTGGACGGCGTGGACGGCGGCTGGACGGTCGAGGACTCCATCGCTCTCGCACGACAACTCGGGCCCCTGGGCGTGGACGTGATGGACTGCTCGTCCGGAGGCCTGCTAGGGTCGGCGACCGCGGCGCGCGTCAAGCGCTATCCGGGATTCCAGGTGCCCTACGCTGCCGCGATCCGTCGCGAGTCCGGCCTTCCCACCATGACCGTCGGCCTGATCCTCGAGCCGCAACAGGCGGAGGACATCCTGCGCCAGGGCGAAGCGGATCTCATCGCCATCGGCCGCGAAGCGCTGCGCAATCCGCACTGGACGCTGCACGCGGAAGAGGCGCTGGGTGTCGACAACGAATACGCGTCGTGGCCGGTGCAGACCGGCTGGTGGCTCGACAAACGCAAGAAGAGCCTCGCCCCGAGGCTCGAAGCACACCGCTGAAGCGGCCGTGTCATTTCGCTGGCTGTTGCGCGGCCAGCGCTGCCTTGCGCAAACGCTCTTCGCGTTCTGCGATCTTCTGCTTCAGTTTCGGCATCGCCGCGAGCGCGGCCTTTTCGCCTTCGATGATCGAGACGTGACGCGCATCGAAGCTCGCGCTGCGCATCTCGTGGGTATCCGGTGAGATGACGACATCCGCGCCGAGCAGCTCCTGGGCAGCGATGGACCGGCTCATGATGGTGAAGGTCTGCAGCAGCACTTCGAGCGTACCGCTCAACGTGGCGATGTTCGGATCCTTCGAGATGTCCACCGCGACCACGATCTCCGCCCCCATGTCGCGTGCGGCACGCACCGGGACCGGGCTGGTGAGTCCACCGTCGACGAACTCGCGACCACCGATGGTCACGGGCTGGAAGACACCGGGCACGCTGCTCGAAGCACGCACCGCCATGCCGGTGTTGCCGCGGCGAAACACCATTTGTTCGCCGGACTTGAGATCGGTCGCGATCACGCCGATCGGCTTCTCGAGCTGTTCCAGCGGTCGGTTCTTGACCGCATTGTTGACGTAGTTCTGCAGCGCCTCGCCGCGCAGGAACCCGCGGTTGGGCAGGATCCAGTCGCTCACCGATTTTTCGTCCAGCTCAAGGGCGAGGCGCTGCAACTCGAAGCCGTCGTAGCCTGCGGCGTACAAGGCGCCGACGACGCTGCCCGCGCTGGTACCTACCACCAGGTCGGCCTTGATGCCTTGCGCTTCGAGCATCTTAATGACGCCGACGTGCGCAAAGCCGCGTGCGGCACCGCCTCCGAGAACCAGGGCGATCTTGGGTGGCGGAATGAAGATCTCGGGCGTTGGCGTCGCCTGCCCCACCGGCGCCTGCGCAACAGTATCCTCGGGCTTGGGTGCGGGAGCCGTGCACGCCGCCACCGCACATAGCGAGGCCACGCTCAGGACGAACTGCAGGGCCCGGCTCCGGGCGAATCCACGCATGAAGATGGTGACCTCAGCGACGCGAAGTCCCCATGGTAACGGAGCTCACCACGAGCCCAAGAAAAGAGCCGCCTCACGGCGGCTCTCGTCTGCGAAGCGCGAGGCGGACCTACGAAGCGCCGTGCTCGCCCATCTGGCTCTGCATGTAGTTCTGGATCCCGACCTTCTTGATCAGTTCGAGCTGGGTCTCGAGAAAGTCGATGTGCTCTTCCTCGGACTCGAGAATGTCCTCGAACAGTTCGCGCGAGATGTAGTCACCCACCGATTCGCAATGCGCGATGGCCGCCTTGAGATCCGGATGGCCCTTCAACTCGAGCTTGAGGTCGCACTGGAGACACTCCTCGATGTGCTCGCCGATCAGCAGCTTCCCGAGATCCTGCAGGTTAGGCAGTCCTTCGAGAAAGAGGATGCGCGAGACCAGCTTGTCCGCATGCTTCATCTCGTCGATGGACTCGTGATACTCGTAGTCGCCGAGCTTGTCGAAGCCCCAGTTCTTGAACATCCGCGAATGCAGGAAGTACTGGTTGATCGCGGTGAGCTCGTTCATCAGCACATGGTTCAGGTGCCCGATGACCTTCTTGTCGCCTTTCATGGACCGCTCCTCGACTCTGATGGAAGGGCCCCCACGCTCCCTGTGGTTGCTGCCCCCCGAGGGGGCGCGTCAGCGGCTTGGGACGGCCCGGCGCCACTGACATGAATCAGTGACGAGGTCGAGTATAGGCGACCAGCCCGTGGCGAACGGACGGAGTTTCCGATGACCGGAAACGAGAATGGGAACGGAAACGAGTCACCTAACGCCGCCGATGCGGCGAAAGGCTGTGCGCCTCAGCTACGCTGAGCGCTGCCTGATCACGCCCAGGAACATCTCACCTAACGCCCAAGATGCGGCGAAAGGCTGTGCGCCCCAGCTACGCTGGGCGCTGCCTGATCACGCCCAGGAACATCTCACCTAACGCCCAAGATGCGGCGAAAGGCTGTGCGCCTCAGCTACGCTGGGCGCTGCCTGATCACGCCCAGGAACATCTCAACTCACGCAGCAGTGAGCTGCGGGACCTGTGTGTCGGTCAATGTCTCGTCGAGAAGCTGCTTGGCGTATTGCGCGCAGCGCCCGCAGCTGGAAGCCACACCGAGCTCCGCGCACAACTCGCGCATGGACCCAACGCCGTCGCAGACCGCTTCGCGGATCTGTCGGTCGGTGATGCCATGGCACATGCAGACGTACATGGTTCTTGTCGTTCCTCCGTGGACGGAACATTAAGCTGGAATGAGAATGATTGTCAATCGTTCAACGTGAATCCTTTGTCGCGTAGCGGTGGCACGCCAAGAGCCCACGGGGCGGTTGCGCGGCGCGCACGAGTACCCGCGCTCCGAACAAACATTGTTTAATTTCAAAAAGATAGAAAATCAGAGACGAAGTTGTCGACGGACACCGTCGACCTCGGCAAAGACCTCCTGGCCGGCTTTTCGGGTCTCGGTAGCGATATTGTTGATACGAATGATTCGTGTTATATCGTCGCCCAACTGACTTGGCCATTGAGCCAGGCAGCGCCTCGCCTCATGCGGGAGGCATCGAGTTGCGCGCGGCGACGCTGACATCGTGCAGGGCCGGACGCGCGAAACGACGACAACAACATTCCCGGAGACCAGCACCATGTCACGCGCTACCCGCCAGCGCCTCTTCCCGCTCGCCGCCGTCTGCGCGGCGGCCATCGCAATGCCCGCCGCCGCCGCTGATCAGGACCAACCCCTCGCGACGCCACGCGTCGACATCATCGGCAACAAGGAAAACCTCGAACGCATCCCGGGGTCAGGGTACGTGCTCGACAAGGAGACGCTGGAGTCCTCGCGCGTGTTCACGACAAACGAAGCCCTGCGCAAGATTCCGGGCATCAACGTGCGCGACGAGGAAGGCCTGGGCATGCGACCGAACATCGGGATCCGCGGCCTCAACCCGACCCGCTCCACCAAGGTGACGCTGCTCGAAGACGGCTTGCCGCTGGCGTACGCACCCTATGGCGACAACGCGAGCTACTACCATCCGCCGATCGAGCGCTTCGAGCGCATCGAAGTCCTGAAGGGTGCCGGGCAGATCCTCTACGGCCCGCAGACCATCGGCGGCGTGATCAACTACATCACGCCGACTCCCACGCAGGAGTTCAGCGGTCTGATCGGCCTCTCCGGCGGCAACAACGACTACCTGAGCGGTCGGGTGCGTCTGGGCGGTGCCGGGTTCATGCTCGACTACATCTACAAGCAGTCGGCAGGGGCGCGCGAGAACAACTACACCCAGATCAACGACCTCAACGCGAAGAAAGTCTTGAGCATCGGCGACAGCCAGGCGCTCACGCTGCGCGCCAACTACTTCACCGAGGAATCGCAGGTCACCTATTCGGGTGCCACCGAGGCCGAGTACCGCAACTTCGGCGCCCGCTACAACCCGTTCAAGAACGACTTCTTCGACAGCCGCCGCTTCGGGTTGTCCGCGACCCACGAGTACACGTTCAACAAGGACGTGGCGCTGCTCACCAACTTCTACGGCAGCACGTTCTCGCGCGACTGGTGGCGGCAGTCGAGCAATACGCTTGACGGCCAGTGCGGCGGGACCTTTACCCAGAACCGACTGAACGGCGTGGCGGTCAATGCGGATTCGTGCAACTCGGTCCAGGGCCGTCTGCGCGACTACTACAGTTTCGGCGTCGAGCCCCGTTTGCACGTGAACTGGAACGGCTTCGGCATCGCGAACGAACTGGACGTCGGCGTGCGGGCGCATTTCGAGAACCAGGAGCGACTGCAGATCAATGCGACCAGCCCGACCGGCCGTTCCGGCACGGTCGCCGAGGACAACCTGCGCGAGACTTCGGCGTACTCCGCGTTCGTCATGAACAAGTTCATCTTCGGTGCGCTGTCCATCGCACCCGGGGTGCGCTACGAGTACATCGAAAACAAGCGCACCGACCGGCGGGCGGGCGGGAATAGCGGCACCGACAACCTTTCGCAAGTGATTCCAAGTCTCGGCGGTACCTACCAATTGCTCGAACAGACCACGCTGTTCGCCGGCGTACACCGAGGCTTCGCCCCCCCGCGCGTGGAAGACCAGATCACCACCGGCACCGGACCCGAGGCGACCTACACCAATGTCGGCGCAGAGAAGAGCTGGAACTATGAACTCGGCGTGCGCACCACACCGCTGCAGGGGCTCAATCTCCAGGCGACGGCTTTCCGCAACGACTTCGAAAGGCTGATCGCGGTCGGCAGCATCGCGGGCGGGACAACGCCTCTGTCGCAGGGCGAAGCTCTGTTCCAGGGACTCGAGCTAGCTGGGCGCGTCGGTGCTGCCATTGGCATCTACAGCAACATCGCGCTCACCTGGCTGCCGGTCGCCGAGCAGACGACGGCATTCACCCAAGTCTCCAATGGCGCAGCAATTCTCGGCTCTTCCGCGGGCAATCGCCTTCCCTACGCACCGAAACAACAGGCAACGGCAAGTCTGGGCTACATGACAGCATCGGGCTTCGACGTGAACGTGGAAGCAGTCTATGTGGGCGAACAGTATTCGGACTTCGCGAACATCGACAACGCCTCGGGATCGAGCCTGCTCAGTTCCGACCAGCAACGATCCGGCCAGTATGGAGTCATCGACAGCTACACGGTGTTCAATGCGGCGATCAACTATCGCATCAAGCGCTACAGCACGACCATCTTCCTGGCCGTGAAGAACATCGCCGACGACGTTTACATCGTCGACCGCACGCGCGGCATCCTGCCCGGCATGCCTCGACTCATCCAGACGGGCATCCGCTACGACTTCTGAAGCGGTACTCGAGCCCGGGGGGTGTCGCCGTCGCGCGGCGTCGCCCGGGCCAACGCCTTACTTCAGTTGGATGCGGACCGCCGGGGACAAGCCTCGCACGCCTCTGCCGGCGTCAAGCAGCGCTCGAGTTCCTCGGTGAGGCAGCTGGCAGAGCGCCGGCATGCCACCACCTGCACCCCGTCGGCCTGCGCCTGGCTGCGGAAGCTCTTCATCACGTTGTGTCCGAGGAAATCGGTGAAGAGGATCAGCAGGTCGATATCCTTTGGCAGCGTGGGCAACCGCCGTTGATGGGTCGCGTTGCGCCCGGAAACGTGGCGCGTGATGGTGATACCGAAGGTTGCCAAGCGCTCCGGAATATTCCCGAGCCGATCTGCGCCCACAAGCATTGCGTTCATCTCGATCTCCGTGAAGTCCTGCAGTCGTCGCGATGGCTGGCTTGCACTGGCTTCGCATCACATTGCATTTCGTAATGATAATGATTCGCATTATATAGTCAAGTCGAGCGCACTATCCCGCAGGGGAATCTCAACAGGTGCTGTAGGTCCCTGAAATTACGCATGAACCTTTTGAGCTCACCGTTGGTCTCCGACTCACGTGCAGCTACAATCGCGCCCTTCTGCCCCGACATCTCCCCCCGATGCAGATTCCCGTATCCGTTCTGTACCGCTGCGCGGTGGCAGCATTTGCCTCCCTGATGACGCTGACCGGCCCAGGGCCGGCCGTCGCAGCGGACGACGGCCAGGCCGTGCTGCATCTGCTGGACTACGTCACGGTCGAATACCCGCAGTTCGTGGTCGGCGGGAAAGTCGTCGATGAAACCGAGTACGCCGAGCAGGTGGAGTTTTCGGCCAACGCGCAGTCCCTGATCGCGAAGCTTCCGGATCACCCGAGCCGCGCGACGCTGATCGAACAGGCCCAGGCCCTCTCGGATGCAATCAAGGCCCGCGCCGATGGTGCGCGGGTCGCGGCGGTCGCCAGTGCGCTCAAGCTCGCGCTGATCGAGACGTATGGCTTGCAGGTCGCCCCGCGCAAGGTGGCTCCGTTGTCAGAGGCCACAACGCTGTATCAATCACGCTGCGCTTCCTGCCACGGCGAAACCGGCCGCGGCGACGGGCCAGCGGCTGTGACACTGGATCCCAGACCGACGAACTTCCGCGATGCCTCGCGCCAGGCGCGGCGCAACGTGCATGGCCTGTACGGCACCATCAGTCTCGGGGTCGAAGGGACGAGCATGGCGGCCTTCACCGACCTCGACGACGCGCAGCGCTGGGCCCTCGCCTTCCACGTGAGCGGCTTCGTATCGGATGATCCGCAGCGCAACGCGGGCGCCGCCCTGTGGGCTGGCGGCAAGGGCCGCGACTGGTTCAAGTCCACCTCCGAGGTGGTGCTCACGACACCCCAGGAAGCCACGGCACGGGGGGGCGGCGACGCGGCGGCCGTGCTCGCCTACCTGCGATCGAATCCCGCCGCATCGGAGCCCACCGGCAATTCGCCCCTCGATTTCAGCTTGAAGGCGTTGTCGCAGAGCCTGTCGGCATATCAGGCCGGTGATGCCAAGCACGCCTACGACCTAGCGGTGAGCGCCTATCTCGAGGGCTTCGAACTCGCCGAAGCAAAGCTGGACAGCGTCGACCGGGCGCTGCGTCCACGCATCGAAGCCGCGATGCTCGACTATCGCAATGAGGTGAAGGCAAATGCACCACCTGCGACGGTGCAAGCGCGCCACACCGAACTGCAACGCCTGCTCCACGACGCCAAGGAACGCCTGGCCAGCAGCGAGGTATCGCCCCAGGCGCAGTTCGCCTCGGCTTTCATCATCATCGTGCGCGAAGGGCTCGAGGCGATTCTCGTACTCGCGGGCATGGCCGCGTTCCTGCGTCGCACGGGCCGCAGCGAAGGACTCAAATGGCTGCACGGCGGATGGGTCGGCGCCCTGGCGCTCGGCGCACTCACCTGGTGGATCGCGACCGTGCTGATCGAAGTGAGCGGTGCGCAGCGCGAAGTCACCGAGGGCATCACCGCCCTGATCGCCGCCGCGATGCTGTTGTACGTGGGCTTCTGGTTGCATTCGAAGAGCGCCGGTCAGCGCTGGAGTGCCTTCATCAAGTCGCAGGTTTCCGGCGCACTGGGTCGCGGCACGTTGTGGGGGCTCGCCGCGATCTCCTTTCTGGCGGTCTACCGCGAGGTGTTCGAGACGGTTCTGTTCTACCAGGCGCTGATCGCACAGGGCGGTGCCACAGCAGTGCTGGCAGGCTTCGCCACCGGGTGCGCGGTGCTCGTCGCACTGGCGCTCATCATCGTGCGCTTCAGTGCGAAGTTGCCGCTTGGCGTGTTCTTCGGCGCGAGTTCAGTCCTGCTCGCCCTGATGGCCGTCGTCTTCGCCGGCCAGGGCGTCGCCGCGCTGCAGGCCGCGGGCAAGCTGCCGAGCGATCCGGTCGCGTTCCCGAGCCTGCCGGTGCTCGGCATCTACCCCAACATTCAGGGGTTGGTGCTGCAGTTCGTGCTCCTCGCAGTCATCATCGGCACCTACGTCCACACATCGCGTGCGTCCGCCCGGTCCGCCTGACCCTTTTTCTCGTTCAAGGATCACCATGCTTCGCGCTCTTCTCTTCCCTCTCGCCATCATCGCCGGCACCGCCTGCGCCCAGGACGACAAGGTCCTCAATCTCTACACCGCACGCCACTACGACACCGACGAAGCGCTGTACGCAAACTTCACCAAGGCGACCGGCATCAAGGTGAATCGCATCGAAGCGGGTGACGAAGCGTTGCTCGAACGGGTTCGCAACGAGGGCGCGAACAGTCCTGCGGACGTCCTACTCATCGTGGACGCCTCGCGCCTCTACGCGGCCGATCAGTCGGGACTGTTCGCGCCGGTGAAATCCGCAGTGCTCGGGAGCCGCATTCCGAAAGACTTGCGCAGCGCGAACGACACGTGGTTTGCGTTTTCCAGCCGCGCCAGGGTCATCGTTTACGACAAGGCGGCCGTGAACGCTGCCGACGTGCAGCGCTACGAGGATCTCGCCCTGCCCGTCAACAAGGGCAAGGTCTGCACTCGGCCCGGCAGCCATCCGTACATGCTCTCGCTCATCGCTTCGGTCATCGCCCACGACGGTGAACAGAAAGCGGAGGAATGGGCCCGGGCCGTGGTCGGCAACATGGCGCGGCCGCCGCGCGGCGGCGACACCGATCAGATCAAGGGTGTGGCCTCGGGCGAATGCGGCATCGCGCTCACCAACTCCTACTATTTCGTGCGCCTCATGCGCTCGAAGAAACCGGAGGACCGCGCGATCGCGGAGAAGGTCACGCTGGTGTGGCCGAACCAGGCGAGCTGGGGTACGCACATGAACGTCTCCGGCGGCGGCGTGCTCAAGAACGCACCGAACAAGGAAGCCGCGTTGACGTTCCTCGAGTACCTTGCGAGCGACGAAGCGCAGGCCTATTTCGCCAACGGCAACAACGAATGGCCCGTGGTGAAGACCGCCGTCGCGAAGAATCCGGAGCTGGAGTCGCTCGGCAAGTTCAAGGCCGATGCGCTGCCCATCGCGGAGATCGCGACCCGCACGCCGGCTGCGCAGAAGCTCGCCGATCGCGCCGGATGGCGGTGATGGTCAGGTCCGGCGCGACGCGAGGGCGCGCGTGGTCAAGAGCACCGGCAGCAGCGCCACGGCCACGATGACGAGACTGGGCAGCGCCGCTTCGCCGAGGCGCTCGTCCTTGGCGAAGTTGTAGGCCTGGGTCGCCAGCGTGTCGAAGTTGAAGGGCCGCAGCGCGAGAGTGGCCGGCAGTTCCTTGAGCGCATCGACGAAGACGAGCAATGCTGCGACAGCGAGACTTCTCGCAAGCAGCGGGACATGCACGCGCCGCAGCAGCGACCAGGGGCCGCAACCGAGGCTGCGCGCGGCTTCGTCCATGTGCGGCGTGATACGCGCGAAGCCGCTTTGCACATTGTTGAGGCCGACGGCGAGAAATCGCACCACGTAGGCGTAGAGCAGCGCGGCAACACTGCCGGTCAGCAGCAATCCGGGATTGACGCCGAAATGCAACTCGAGCGCGGTGGCGAGAACGTTGTCGAACCTGGCGAGCGGAATGAGGATGCCGATGGCCAGCACGGCACCGGGCACCGCATATCCGAATGCCGCGAAGCCGCTGATGCCGTTCAACCAAGGGCTGCGCGTAAGGCGCACCGCATAGGTCAAGGCAAGCGCGACGCCAACGGTGATCACCGCCGCCGCGATCGACACCTGCAAGCTTGCCCCCACCATGGCGGCGAAGCGCGACCAGGCGTGCGCTTCGACATCGCGCCAGGCAAGCTGCGCCAGCACTACGACCGGCAAGACAAACCCGAGCGCAACCGGCAGTGCACAGACCATGGTGGCAGCCCAGGCGTGCCAGCCGCGCAACGGGCGCACGCGCCGAGGTGCCGTGGTGCCCCGCACGGAGAACCGCCGCGCACCGCGCACGACTCGCTCGATCACCACCAGCACCACCACGAACCCGAGCAGCACCAAAGCCAATTGTGCCGCAGCCGTGCGATCGCCGAGTCCCAGCCAGGCCTTGTAGATGCCTACGGTGAAGGTGTCGACGGCAAAATAGGAGACGGCCCCGAAATCGGCGAGTGTTTCCATGACGACGAGGGCGAGACCAGCCGCGAGCGCTGGCCATGCCAGCGGTAACTCCACCTTGAGGAACGCGAGCAGCGGCCGCACCCCCGCGAGCCGCGCCGCCTCACCCAGGCTGGCCGGCATTTCCGCGAAGGCGGCGCGCACCGGCAGGTACACGTACGGCGCCAGCACCAGCGTGAACACGACGGCAGCACCGCCGAGGGAACGAATATCCGGAAACCAGTACTCGCGCGCACGCAGATCCCAGGTCGCGCGAATCCAGCTCTGTACCGGCCCGGCGAACTGCAGCAGGTCGGTGTAGGCGTAGGCGATCACATAGGACGGTACCGCCAGCGGCAGGACGAGCGCCCACGACCACAAGCGAGAGCCGGGAAAGCGATACGCCGCCGTGAGCCACGCCGTGCCGGCACCCACGATCGCAGCGCCCATCGCCACGAACAGCGCCAGCACGGCGCTCGAGCGCGCATAGCCGGGCAGCCCGGTCTCGGCAAGATGCGACCACGAAGCGCCCGCACCGGGCGCGAAGAGGCTCGCCGACAACCCGATCAACGGCAACGCAATCAACAACCCCAGAAGGGTCGTGGCAACGACGACGGTTCGCGACGACGTCGACGGCATCCGGGTGCTCATGGCGATTGCGGACATGGGCTGCGATTCTACGCACCACCTATAATCCCGGCCCGTGTCCCCGCCTCTCCTGCAACTCGCCGGCCTTACCCATCGCTACGGCGCCCGGCCCGTGGTGCGGGAAGCGAGCTTCGATCTCCACGCCGGCGGCATCGCCTGCCTGCTCGGCCCCTCCGGCTGCGGCAAGACCACGCTGCTGCGCCTGATCGCCGGTTTCGAAAACCCCGAAGCGGGGAGCATCGCGCTCGAAGGCGTGGTGATCTCGTCGCGTGACGGCGTCGTCGCGCCCGAGCACCGGCACATGGGCATGGTGTTCCAGGACTTCGCCCTGTTTCCCCATCTCGACGTGGCAGCCAATATCGGGTTCGGCCTTGCGAAGGTCGCGCGCGCTTCACGCGTTGCCGAGCTGCTCGAACTCACCGGCCTCGCCGGACTCGGTCAACGCTATCCGCACCAACTTTCCGGCGGCCAGCAACAGCGCGTGGCCCTCGCGCGCGCGCTCGCACCGCGCCCGCGCCTGGTGCTGCTCGATGAGCCGTTTTCGAGCCTCGACGTCGATCTGAGAGAACGCCTGGCCGGCGAAGTGCGGCAGATCCTGCTGCGCGAAGGCACGACCGCGATACTAGTGACACACGACCAGCACGAAGCATTCGCTTTCGCCGACATCATCGGCGTCGTACACGAGGGTCGTATCGAGCAATGGGCCGCCCCCTACGATCTGTACCATCGACCCGCCACCCGTTTCGTAGCCGACTTCATCGGCGAGGGCGCGTTCGTGCCGGGCCGACGTACCCACGCTGGCATCGAAACGGAACTGGGACTGCTGACGGGCGAAGTACACCTGCCGCGGTCTGCTGCTGACGGGCAACCCCTGGACGTGCTGCTGCGTCCCGACGACGTGGTGCACGATGATGCGGCCCCGTGCAAGGCCGTGGTGATGTCGAAGGCCTTCCGCGGTGCCGAGATCCTCTATTCGCTGCAACTCGCCAGCGGCGCGACCGTGACAGCACTGGTGCCGAGCCATCATGACCATCCGACCGGCACACCCATCGGTATCCGGCTCGACACTGCGCACGTCATCGTGTTCCCCGCCGAGGCGGGGAACACGCCTCGCTTCAGAACGTGATCGCGGCGCTCGCCCCGACGTAGAAGGCACGTCCCGGCGAGGGTTCGTAGAAACGGCCGTTCGCGCCGTTGACGATGACCGAGCCCACGTATGCGGTGTCGAGCAAGTTGTCGATGCGGAAGAACTCGGTGAAGCGGACCTTGCCGACTTCCTGGCGGAAGCTGATGCGCCAGTTGTAGACGTTATAGGCCTGAGCGAACTCGCTGTTGGTGTCGTTCACGAATACGCGATCGGACCGTCGCGCTTCGATTGCCGTTTCCATCCAGCTCGCCCGCCAGCCCGATTCGCCATACAGCGTGTAGCCGGGGATGCCGGGAATCGCGTTGCCTGCCGCCACCGGAACGTTCGCCGCGGCGCACGGCGGCGCGGGCGGGCAGGTGGTGAACGAGGAGTCGAAAGTCGCATCGATGTAGGTCGCTGCGCCGTAGGCGAAGAAGCCGCCCTTGAAACGGGCGTCCGCCGCCAGTTCGAAGCCGGTTCGCGTCGTGGGGCCGGCGTTCTGGAAAACCGACCGTCCACCCACGTTCTGTTGCACGGTGATCTCGTTGTCGGCATTGATGCGGAAGATGGCGGCGTTGAGGCGCGTATCCCGTCCCACGAGCGCCTTCAGTCCCATCTCGTAGTTGCGCGTGCGGTTCGCCTGAATCGTGCTGTTGAGGCCAGCGCCAGACGCCGTCGTGGTCTGGTAGGCAAGCTCGGCGAACGTCGGCGTCTCGAATCCCCTGCCGAAGCTCGCGTACGCGTGCACCGTGGGCGTCAGCTTGTACAGTGCCGCCGCGACCGGACTCAGTTGGTCGAAGTCGCGACTGCCGCTGTCGTTCGGGTTGGTGCCGGGGATGATGAAGTAGTCGGTACTGCGGAAGGTGACGTTGCTGTAGCGCACACCGCCCGACAGTATCCAGCGATCGGAGACCAGCCATTCGGCCTGGGCGTACTGATCGAAGTTGTAGACCGTGTTGTCCTCGTCGCGCCGCAAGGCGCCGAGCACCCCCAGCGTCGGGCCGATGAAGTTGTTGTAGCCCTGCCGCCGCTCGGTCTGCCGATCGTAGTTCGTACCCAAGGTGAACGACAGCGGCCTGGCACCGAGGCTGGTCCGGTGTACCCAGCGCAGATCGACACCCCAGAAGGTCCGGTCGAGGTCGATGACCCCGCCACCGCTGCTCGCCGGAGCCTGCGCGCCCGGCGTCACGCCGAGATATTGCGTCACCTGCCGATCACCGAGATAGACCAGGCCCCGGATCATGTCGTCCTCGGACAGCTTGCGCTCGTACACGCCCCCGACCTGGGCGTTGTCGATGGACTTGCGCACCTTGTAGTCCGCCGCGGTCTGGGTGGCGGTGACCGAACCCGCCTGGCGCGGGTTCTGCGCCACCTGCGCCGCCGTGAGGCCGAGCGGATCCTGGGTATCGGGCTGGTTCAGGTAGTTCACCACCAGCGTGAACTTCTGGATGTCGTCCGGCGTGACCGTGATCTTGCCGTTCATCATGTCGCGCTGGGCTGCGCTCCAGTCGCGGTAGCCGCTGGTTTCGAAACGCGAGACGTTGAACACGTAGTTCACATTGCCCGAGGTGCCGCCGACCTTCGTGCCCGCCTTCCATGTCTCGAACGACCCGTACATGCCGTACGGGCTCACGGTGAAGTCCGGCGGCCCATCCTCGGTGAAGACGCTGATTACACCGCCCGAGGAGTTGCCGTAAAGAGATGAGAACGGGCCCCGCAACACCTCGATGCTCTTCGCGGTCGCGAGATCGATGTTTGCCGCCTGACCCTGCCCGTCGGGCATGGTGAGCGGAATACCGTCCGCGTAGAGTCGGATGCCACGCACCCCGAAGGTGGATCGAGACCCGAATCCGCGGATGGATATCTGGAGATCCTGGGCGTAGTTCTGCCGGTTGTTGGCCACGACGCCAGGCACCGTCACCAGTGCCTCCGACGCGTTGACACCGAGCTGGCCGTCGGAGATGCGCTGCTTGTCGACGAGATCGATGGACATGGGCAGGTCGAACGCCTTCTGCTCCGTCCTGGTGCCGGTGATCACCACCGGCGACGCGCGCCCCGCGTCGGCGGTTTCCTGAGCCGATCCGATCACGGGAAGAGTGCATGCGATCAGCGATGCGGCAAGCGGGCGCGTGAACGCGCGGGCGGCGTAGCGCCGGGGGCGGTGAAACATGCGGGTCTTCCTCTACACCGATTTGTTCTTGTGTCGCGCCGTGCCGGAGGCATGACTCCTGGACGAGGCAGCGGCAATCCCCAGTCAGACAACAAAAAAGGCTGCCGAGGCAGCCTTTTTCGCACTACCAGCCGCGATTAGCGGTTGGCGATGTACATCGTGACTTCGAAGCCGAAACGCATTTCGGTGTACTCAGGCTTGTTCCACATGGTCAGCTCCTTCAGGGGTCGGTTCGTCTGGGGACAGTTCTTCGGGTGGTGCACTGGAAGCCGCAGTCACGGCTTGATGACTATTCTCCACACCCCAGGAACAGGAACCATCGCAAAACCCGTAAAAGCCCCTCATGATTTTCATGAGATGTGGCGCCGGGCCCTCGCCGGGCCGCCCCAAGAGGGCCGCCCCTTGGGGGAAGGGCCGAAGGCCCATCGGGGGGATGTCACCTCAGGGCTCCAGCAATCCGTGCCGCATTGCAACAATCGCCAGCTCGGCCGAGTTGGAAGCGCCAAGCTTTTGTTTGATATTGTAAAGATGTGTTCCGATGGTCCGCGGGCTCAGCGACATGACCTCGGCAATGTCGGCAACGCTCTGGCCGCGGGCCAGCGCCAGGAACACCTTGAATTCCTTCTCGGAGAGCATGTCCACGGGGTTGCGCTCCCCGGTGAGCTGCTGCACGGCGAGTTGCTGGGCGATCGCCGGCTCCAGGAAGGTCCGGCCGGCCCACACCTGACGGATCGCCTGGATCAGTTCTTCCGCGGCGCTCCGCTTGGACAGGTATCCCAGCGCCCCGGCTTTCAAGACCCGCCTCGCGTGCATGGCGTCTTCGTGGGCGGTCAGCACCAGCACCTTGGCGGTCGGTTCGCGCGCCAGGATGCGGGAGAGCGCTTCGAGGCCACCGATGCCGGGCATCGACAGGTCGAGCACGACCACGTCCGGTTTCACTTCGGCGAACCGCCGCACCGCATCCTCGCCGCTTTCCGCTTCGGCCACGACACGGATGTCGGGCGAGCCCTCCAGCAGGAGCCGGAAGCCCATGCGCACCACCGCGTGGTCGTCGGCCAGCATGACCTTGATCGTGCCGCTCATGCCGGCGAGCCCCGGGCGTCCCGCACCGCTCCGTGGTTCAGCCCGTTGCGGGCGACACCACCGGCCAGCGGAATCGACACGCGCACCGTGACCCCCTTGCCCACCTCGCTCTCGATGACGAACGATCCGCCGAGCGCCTCCGTGCGTTCGCGCATGCCCATCAGCCCGAAGCGCACGGCTTCCCGCGGATCGCGCGCCACGAGGCCTTTGCCGTTGTCGCGCGCCACGATCTCGAGGCTTTCATCCTGCTCCGCGCCCGTGTGGCTCACGCTGACCGACGCCTCGCTAGCGCCTGCATGCTTCGCGATGTTGGTGAGGCATTCCTGCACGATGCGATAGACGGTGATGTTGACGCGCTCGCCGAGCGCGTCGAGCGCGCCGTCCAGATCGAGCCTGCATTGGATGGTGGGGTTCAACCGGCGCCAGTTCGCCACCGCCTCCTCAAGTGTCTCGCGCAGGCCGAGATGGTCCAGCGCGCTCGGCCGCAACTGGCGGATGATGCCGTGGACCGAATCGTACATGCGCTCGGTGACCGAAACGATGGTCTCGGCGTTCTCGTGTATCTCCGGTTGCGTGCCTTCGGTACGGTTGGCGATCACCGCACCGATGGTCTTGATCGCCGTGAGGCACTGGCCGAGTTCATCGTGCAGTTCGCGCGCGATGCCATGGCGTTCCTCCTCGAGGCGGCTCTGGATCACCTGTGTCAGACGGCGATTCTGGGCAAGTTCGGCCTCCGCTTCGCGCGCGCGCTTGACCTCGGTGATGTCGCGCAGCGAGCAGATCTCGCCGATCACGGTGCTGCTCGCCGGATCCACCAGAGGTGCCGCGCTCAGCGCGACTTCGATCAACCGCCCGTCGCGGGCGAGCCGCTGCGTCTCCACGTGATCGACCACGCCGCGTGCGCGGATGGTTTCCGTGTGGGCCCGGAACTCGTCGAGGCGATCCGGCGGCGCGATCAGCGTCGCGGATCGGCCCAGGATCTCCCCCGCTGTCCAGCCGAACAGTCGCTCTGCCGCCGGGTTCCAGTACGAGACGAGGCCTTCGAGATCCTGGATCAGGATTGCGTCACCCGATTGTTCCGCGATCAACGCGAGGCGACGGTTCTCGGCGTGGGATTCGGCGAGCGCATCAGCCATGCCATTGAACGTATGACTGATGGCGTCGAATTCAGGCAGCGCGAACCGTGGCATGCGCGCATCGAACTCGCCACGTTCCATGCGCTTCAGACCTTCGAGCACGGTGCTGACCGGCTTCAACGCACGCCCCGTGAAGAAGAAGACCAGCAGGTTCGCCGCCACCACGAACCCCAGGATCAGCAGCATGAGGTTGTTGATATCGTCCCACGCGTCGAGGATCGACCGCGATGCGTCGACCGTGACGGTCACGTTGCCGCCCGCGACCGGCAGGTTGATGAGCGGCATCTCCGGCTGCACCAGCTTGATGAACCACGCGGGCGCGGCACGGCCAGGCTTGTAGGCCGACGGCGGCGACGTGTACAGCAACTGATCGTCGTAGTCGTACAGGCGGATATCGTGAGCCCGCACGCGCCCCAGGTCCCGCAGGAACAGCAGTAGCGACGCGCTTCCCTGCCCGGCCTTGGCACTCAACTGAGCATCCCGGATGACGGTGGACAGCAGTTGCAACGTGGCGCGATTCGCACCCTCCATCTCCTCGCGGATCGAACGGCGCGCATCCTGGACCATGACGTGGATCAACGCAGCGGTGAAGAGCGCCGTGAGCACCGTGATGAGCAGATTGATGCGAAAGCGCAGGCTCACGCCGCTCACCCCGGAACGCGTTCGATATCGCGCGCGGCATCGGCAGCCGCGATCAGCTCCCGCTCCAGCGCCGGATGGGACGAGGCGTGCTTCGCCTGCTCCACGTAGGTGAGCCGCGCCTGCGGCCAGCGGCGGGCGAGATCGTAGGCGGTGGACGGCGGGCAGACGAAATCCTGTCGGCCGTGCAGCAACCTGGCGGGAAGATGCGCGATACGCGGCATGTCGTCGAGCAGTTGTCCGGGGCGCAGAAAACAGTCGTGCGCGAGATAGTGCACCTGGACGCGGGCACGGGCGAGCACGCCGTCGCCGGCACTTGCCGGGGGTGCGAGCGGCTGGCTCTCGCCGATCGACATGACCGCCGTCTCGAACGCACTCCAGCGGGCCGCGACCGCGCTCGCTTGCGATCCGTAAAGATTCGAGTAGTACCAGCGCACCAGTTGCGGCCATGACAGTCCGGGGGCGACGCTCCACAACTCGCCCCACGCCTCGGGAATGAACTGCCGCAGCCCGACGAAATACCAGTCGAGTTCAGCGTGCGATGCGAGGAAGATGCCACGCAGGATCAGGCGATCCACTCGCTTCGGATGCGTCTGCGCATAGGCGAGTGCCAGCGTGCTGCCCCACGAACCGCCGAACAGCAGCCAGCGCTCGACGCCCAGCTCGATCCTCAGGCGCTCGATGTCGTCGATGAGATGCGCCGTGGTGTTGTCGTCGATGCCGCCCGCCGGCAGGCTCCGCCCGCAACCGCGTTGGTCGAACAGCACGATGCGATAGTGCGCGGGGTCGAAATAGCGGCGATGGTCGGGCTTGGTCGAACTGCCCGGACCGCCATGCAGGAACAGCACCGGCCGCCCGGACGGATTGCCGCTCACCTCGAACCAGATGCGATGGCCTCCGGTCACGTCGAGATGCCCCGAGCGATGGGGCTCGAGTGGGGGATAGAGCGTGCTCACGCCGCGTCGACGCCTGCCGGCGGGCGCGTAGTCATTCGAGCTTGAAGACGATCGGCACCAGGACCGTGAACTCGCGGTCCTTGAAATTCTCGGGCGCTGGCGGCAGGTGTTTCGCTCGCCGCACCTTCTCCAGCGCCTCTTGGTCGAGCACGTCGTAACCGCTGGACTTCGCTATGGTGACCTCTTTCACCTTGGCATCCGCGCTCATGCGGATCAGCACCTCTGTCGTGCCCTGCCAGCCGATGGTGCGGGCGCGCCGCGGATAGAATTGGTCTTTGCGAATCTCCATTGAGATCTGAAGCGCGTAGTTCTTCAAGGCAGAGGTATCGATCGCAGCGGTTGTCGGAGCCCCAGCAGGCGTAGGCTTGGCGGGGCCCTGGCTTGCGGCCGTGGGCGCCGCAGGTGCAGGTGCCGTAGGTGTGGCAGTCACTGCGGGCGCCGCGGTCGGGGGAGGTGGAGCCACCACCGCGGCAGCCACCGCGGGCGCCGCAACCACCGGCGCTGGCTTGGCTGCCTGAACCTCGGGCCGCGGTTCCACCCGCGCCGTCGGCGCAGTCTGCTGCGGCGTCACCGAGGGCGCGGCGGTGGGGACCGGCGGCGCGACCGACGCCGTGGGCGCCGCCGGTGCAGCAACCACGGGTGCGGGCTTGCTGGCGGACACTTCGGGCCGCGGCTCTACGCGTGCCGTCGGCGCTTCAGGACGCGGTGGCGGTGCGGTCGGCACCTGCACTTCCACGGGCGATTCGGTGCGCGCGGTCAACGTCGGCGCGGTCTGCAATTGCGGGCGCGGATCAGGCCTCACGTCCGGACGCACTTCCGGCCGGACCTCCTGACGCGGCTCGGGGCGCGGTGTCGGTTTCACGTCCGGCACGGGGGTAGGTGCCACCGGCGTACGCGCCTCCAGCCGCGGTTCGACACGCGCTTCCGGACGCGCAGTCGGCTTGAGGTCGGGACGCACTTCAGGCTTCACCTCGGGACGCACTTCCGGGCGCACCTGCGGCTTCACGTCCGGCATCGGCTCCGGCGTGATCGCGGCCTGCGGCTCGAGGCGCGGTTCCGTCCGCAATTCGGGGCGGACCTGCTGCGGCACCTGCGGGCGCACTTCCGCACGCGGCTGCGGCTGCACTTGCGGCCGGGTCTCCGGAATCGGGAGCGGCTTCAACTCGGGCCGGGCCTCGAGCTTCGGCTCGACCCGCGCGACCGGCTCGGGCACCTTGACCGCGGCCACGGGCTTGGGTTTCGGCGGCGGTTCAACCTTCTTCGGCGGCGGCGGCTCCGGTTTCTTCGGCTCGATGAGTTCGACCACGAGCGGCGGCTTCTCGACGAACTTGACCGACTTCAACAGCTTCGGCAGCACGATCACGTTGAGCGTGTGGAAGACGATCGAGATCGCAAGCGCTGCCAGGAACAGCCGGTCGCCGTACCACTCGGGTGCGGCTTCGGGGCGCCAGGGTCGAGCGGTCGCAGAAATGGTTCGATCCATGGGACGAGCGTAGGCAGGCGCATTCATCCCGTCAAAGCCCTACCGTCCAAACTCATGATATTCATGAGGCCACATTGCTGATTTTTGTGTGGGATACCCGTGGGCCTTCCCTGACACTACCTCCCCGAGATACCGGGACTGTGGCCGGAAGGAGACGGTGCAACTCGATCATTCGAGCCATCGCCGCCTGCTGGACCTGAAGTGCGAGTCGCGGTATCGCTCACCGTGGCGGCATCCGTGCCGCAAGACTCTAAACTCTATCATCTGGAGGTCAGCATGTGGAACAAGCCTGAGTACACCGAAATGCGTTTCGGCTTCGAAGTCACGATGTACATCGCCAACCGCTAAGTTCCGCGGCAGGCCGACGAAAGCCCCGGTCTACGGGGCTTTCGTTTTTCAGTACCCGGGTTCACCATCCGGGACCCAGCAGCGCCAAGTGAGACGCCAGAATGAGAATCCGAGTTCTCGGAGCAGCCGCAGGCGGCGGCTTTCCGCAGTGGAATTGCAATTGCCCGAACTGCGACGGCCTGCGCAAGGGCACCGTCCGGGCGCAGGCGCGCACGCAATCGTCGATCGCGGTGAGCGGCAATGACGTCGACTGGGTGCTGTTCAATGCCTCCCCTGACATCCTGCAGCAGATCCGCGGTTTTCCTGCACTGCAACCGGCACGCGGCCTGCGCGACACCGGCATCCGCGCCGTGGTGCTGATGGACGGCCAGATCGATCACACCACCGGCCTTCTGATGCTGCGCGAAGGCAAGCCGCTCGAACTGTTCTGCACCGACATGGTCCGCGAGGACATGACCACCGGCAATCCGCTGTTCAACATCCTCGGGCACTACTGCGGCGTGAACTGGCACCAGCTGCCCACCGCATCGGGCAACCGCTTCGAAGTGCCCGGCGGCGAGCACCTGTCGTTCACCGCGGTGCCGCTCAAGAGCAAGGCGCCGCCCTACTCGCCACATCGCGACAACCCGCACGAGGGCGACAACGTCGGGATGCGCATCACCGACACTCGTACCGGCAAGAACGTGTTCTATGCACCCGGGTTGGGCGAAATCGAGCCGCACCTGAAACCGTTCCTGGAACAGGCCGACTGCGTGATGGTGGACGGCACGTTCTGGACCGACGACGAGATGGTGCGGCTCGGCATCTCGAAGAAGAAAGCACGCGACATAGGACACCTGCCGCAATCGGGGTCCGGTGGCATGATCGACGTGCTCGATCCGCTGCGCGCGAGCCGCAAGATCCTCATCCACATCAACAACACCAATCCGATCCTGAACGAGGACTCGGCCGAGCGGGCAGAACTCACCCGCCACCGGATCGAGGTTGCGTTCGACGGGATGGACATCACCTTGTAGGGGGAGAGCCATGGGAGCCGCCGAGAACCTGCCGTGGACCAAGGAAGAATTCGAGGCGCAGTTGCGCGCCAAGGGCAGCCGTTATCACATCTACCACCCGTATCACGTGGCGATGAACAGCGGCAAGCTCACCAAGGAGCAGATCCAGGGTTGGGTCTGCAACCGCTTCTACTATCAGATCGCGATCCCGATCAAGGATGCCGGCATCATGTCCAACATGCCGGACCGCGAGCATCGCCGCCTGTGGATCCAGCGCATCATCGACCACGACGGCACCCAGGGTGACGAGGGCGGCATCGAGGCGTGGCTGACACTCGCCGATGCCGTGGGCCTCGACCGCGCTGAAGTCACGTCGCTCAAGCACGTGCTGCCCGGCGTGCGCTTCGCGATCGACGCATACATCAACTTCGGCCGCACACGCCCCTGGCAGGAAGCGGTGTGCTCTTCCCTCACCGAACTGTTCGCCCCCGAGATCCACAAGGAGCGGCTCGCCAACTGGCCCCAGCACTATCCCTGGATCGACCAGGCCGGCTACGCGTACTTTCGCAAGCGCCTGTCCGAAGCACGGCGCGACGTCGAGCATGGGCTGCGCGTCACGCTGCAGTACTTCAAGACGCGCGAGCAGCAGGAGCGTGCGCTCGACATCCTGCAGTTCAAACTGGACGTGCTGTGGACCATGTGCGACGCGATGGCCATCAACTATGGCATCGGCGACCGGACGCTCCTCTGATGGGCCAGCCGCAAAGAATCGCCTTCGATCACGATGCCCCCATCGAGATCGCCAAGTACTACCGGTTCCAATGGGAACCGGCGCAGGACTGCCACGTGATCCTCTACCCCGAAGGCATGGTGAAACTGCCGGGCAGTTCCGGAGAGATCATGAAGCGCGTGGACGGCACGCGCAGCCTGAACGGCATCATCACCGAACTCGAGCAACAGTTTCCCGGCGTCGACCTGCGGGCCGACGTCGTCGACTTTCTGGAGGTAGCTCATGGAAACGGCTGGATCAGACCCAAAGCGCCCCGGTAACCCCCTGTGGCTGCTCGCGGAGATCACGTACAAGTGCCCGTTGCACTGCGTGTTCTGCTACAACCCGACCGACTACACGAGCTATGGCCCGGAGCTGAACACCGATGAATGGCTCAAGGTCCTGCGCGAAGGCCGCGAGTTGGGCTGTACCCAGCTCGGCTTCTCCGGGGGCGAGCCGCTCATGCGCGACGATCTCGAGGTCCTCATCGCCGAGGCGCGCAAGCTCGGCTACTACACCAACCTGATCACCTCCGGTGTGGGGCTCACGGAAAAGCGCATCGCCGCCTTCAAGGAAGGCGGTCTCGATCACATCCAGCTCTCGTTCCAGGATTCCACGCGAGAGATGAACGACTGGCTCTCCAGCACCAAGACCTTCGAGCTCAAGAAGCGGGTCGCGGAGTTGATCCAGCAGTACGACTACCCGATGGTGTTCAACTGTGTGCTGCACCGTCACAACATCGACCACACGCAGCAGATCCTGGAGATGGCGGAGCAGCTCGGCGCCGAGTACGTCGAGCTCGCCAACACGCAGTACTACGCCTGGGCCTTCGAGAACCGCGACCAGTTGCTGCCGAGCCGCGATCAGCTGCAGCGCGCCGAAGAGGTCACGAACAAGTTCCGCGAACGGGTGGGTGACAAGATGAAGGTCTACTTCGTCGTCCCCGACTACCATTCCAATCGGCCGAAGGCCTGCATGAACGGCTGGGGATCGCTGTTCGTCACCGTGACCTCGGACGGCGTGGTCCTGCCCTGCCACGAAGCACGCATGCTGCCAGGCCTCACCTTCCCGAATGTGCGCGAGCACGACCTCAAGTGGATCTGGTACGACTCGCCCGGTTTCAACGCCTATCGCGGCGACGCCTGGATGCAGGAACCGTGTCGCACCTGCCCCGAGAAAGAGAAGGACTTCGGCGGCTGCCGTTGCCAGGCGTACATGCTGACGGGGGACGCACGCAATGCGGACCCGGTCTGCGATCTCTCTCCGTTCCACCACCTCATCACCGAGGCCGTGGAGAAGGCCGATCGACCGACCCTGCCGCCGAACGTGAAGCCCATCGTGTTCCGCGACGATCGCAATTCGCGCCTGCTGTCCGCGCAGAAGGCCGACACCACGCCCGTGACATGACGGCCTGCGCCATTGAGGCGCAGGGGCTGCAACGCCGCTACGGCGAGGTCGTTGCGGTGGACGGACTCGATCTCGAGATCGCCGAAGGCGAGTTCTTCGGCCTGCTCGGACCGAACGGTTCGGGCAAGACCACCACGATCCACATGTTGGCCACGCTCGTGCGCCCCTCCGCGGGGTCGGCTCGCGTGGCGGGGTTCGACGTCCGTGCGGATGCGGTCGGCGTTCGCGGCCGGATCGGACTCGTCTTCCAGGAGTCGGCTCTCGATCGCACGCTATCGGTCGCGGAGAACCTGCGCTTCGCGGGCCGGCTCTATGGCCTGACGGGTGGGGAGATCGAGCGGCGGGCAAAGGCATTGCTGGAACTCTTCGGCATTGCCGACAAGTTCCATGCACCGACCGGTTCGCTCTCGGGCGGGCAGCGCCGCGCTCTCGACATCATCCGTGGCGTCATCCACGAACCACGCGTACTGTTCCTCGACGAACCCACCATCGGCCTCGACATTCCGGTCCGGCGCCGCATCTGGCGTTTCATCGAAGGCCTGCGCCAGCGCAACCGCATGACGGTGCTGCTGACCACGCACTACCTGGAGGAGGCCGACGCCTGCGAGCGCGTGGCCTTCATCCGCAAGGGCCGCCTGGTGACGCAAGGTGCCCCGCGCGCCCTGGTGGAGAACCTCGGTCGTCACGTGGTCGAGTTCGAGAGCGCCGACGTGGAGGCGCTGCTGGCGCAGGCTCAACCGACCCTCGGCAGAGGATTGAAGGAAGGCAACACGGCCCTCTTTCTCCACCCCCACGAAGACACTGCGCCGCTCGCACGGTTGCAGGAAGAACTGGGTGACCTCGCCACGGCGATGCGCGTGCGCCGGCCCAACCTGAACGACGTGTTCCTGTGGGTCCACGCCGGCGCCGATCTTCCAGGACCGCGCCCATGAGCATGATGCGGCCCATCCTTGCCGTCTTGCAGCGCGAAGTGTTGAAACTGGGCCGCCAGCGGACGCGTCTCATCGCCTCCATGGTGCGCCCCATGATCTGGCTGCTCGTGATCGGTTCAGGCTTCGGGGCAGTGCTGGGCAGCGCGGGAGGACTCTCCTACCAGCAGTTCCTGGCACCCGGGGTGCTCGGCATGACCATGCTGTTCGGCGCCATGCTCTCGGCGCTCACCATGGTCTACGACAAGGAATCCGGCGTAATGCGCATGCTGGTGATCGCCCCGTTCGCGCACTACTGGATCGTTATCGTCAAGACCCTGAGTGCCGTCGTGTCAGCTCTGCTGCAGGCCCTCATGCTGCTGGTGTTGCTGGCGCTCCTCGGCTACCTGCGCTTCGCCGCGATCGACATCCCGTTGCTGGTGCTTGGCCTCCTGTTGGTGCCTGCCGCCTGCGCGGGCATCGGCATGCTCGCCGCAGCCTTCACGAAGACGCTCGACAACTTCGCCGCCCTGATGAACTTCGTGATCTTCCCGGTGTTCTTCCTGAGCGGATCGCTCTACCCGATCACCCAGCTGCCACAGTGGCTCAGGATCGTCGCGACACTCAACCCGTACACCTACGGCGTGGACCTGCTCAAACATGCGCTGCTTACGGGCGTCGAAGGGCGCTTCGCACCGGAATTCTCGTTGGGACTTGACGTTACCGTGCTGGTCGGTTTCACCATCGCGGCCGTGACCCTCGCGTGCGTGCGGTTCTCCGGCGAGGCCGCGTTCGACTCCGTGATCCGGGTGCTCACCGGAAAGAAAGCGGGCTGACCGCAGTCAGCCCGTCTCGTCCAACGTCGCCACGGCGCTCAGTGGTGGTGGCCGCCCGGCCCGTGCACATGGCCGTGATGCAGCTCTTCTTGCGTGGCGGCGCGCACGTCGGTGATGGTGCAGCTGAACTGGACGGTCTTGCCAGCCAGCGGGTGATTGGCGTCCACGACGATCTTGTCCTCGGCGATGTCGGTGACGGTGTAGATCATCACGTTCTTCGAGCCCTCCGCGGCACCTTCGAACTGCATCCCGACTTTCACGTTCTTCGGGAACAGGTTGCGTGGTTCGGTGCGAATCAGTTCCGCGTCGTACTCGCCGAACGCATCGTCCGGCTCGAGCTTGATCGAGCAGCTATCGCCGGCCTTGCGGCCGTGCAGTGCCTCCTCGACGCGAGGAAAGATCCCGTCGTAGCCGCCGTGCAGATAGCTGATGGGCTGGTCGGTCTTCTCGATCACCTTGCCTTCCGTGTCGAGCAGTTCGTAGCTGAGGGATACCACCGTGTTCTTGGCCACTTCCTGGGTCATTCGAGTTCCTTGATCATATGCAGGACTTCGGCGGCATGGCCGCGCGCGTTGACACCGTACATCACGCGGGCAAGCCGCCCCTTCTTGTCGACGATGAAGGTGGAGCGCTGGATGCAGCGCTTCTTGCGGCCATCGTCGAGCTGTTTTTCGTAGAGCACGCCGTAGCGCTCGCAGGCTTCCGCTTCGGTGTCGGCGAGCAGTTGCACCGCAAGCCCGTGCTTGTCGCGGAACGAGCCATGGGACAGGCAATCGTCCATGCTGATGCCTACGACCACCGCACCGTGGCGCTGAAACTCGTCGTCGAGTTCGCTGAACTCGATCGCCTCCATGGTGCAGCCGGGTGTGTCGTCCTTGGGATAGAAATAGACGATCACATGGTGTCGGCCGCGAAACGACGCGAGGCTCACCATCTCCATCTCGGCATCGGGCAGATCGAAACCCGGCGCTTCGTCACCCACGTTCAGCATCCACCACTCCCGATCGAAGCTGCGGCGGATGATAACTGAATTCGTTTGCACGCAACTCGCACGCCGGCCCCGCCGATTTCGGCCTCGCCACCGATATAATCCGGCGATGCGTTCGAGTCTACTCGCGGGCCTCACGCCGCGCGCATTTCTGTCCCGGCACTGGCAGAAGCATGCGTTGCTCGCCCGGGCGGCAGTGCCGGGATTCCAGGGTTTTCTCGGCCGCGACGACTTGATCCGGCTTGCCTGCCGCGACGACGTCGAATCGCGGCTGGTCCTGCGCGATGGGCGCCGCTGGAGCATGCAGCAGGGCCCGTTTCACCGCCGTGACTTTGCGTCGCTGCCGGCCCGGAACTGGACTCTGTTGGTACAGGGTGTCAACCTGCACGTCGCCGCGGGCGCAGGATTGCTCGGCTGTTTCGACTTCATCCCGCATGCTCGCCTGGACGACCTCATGGTGAGCTACGCCGCGCCCGGTGGCGGCGTCGGCCCGCATTTCGACTCCTATGACGTGTTCCTGTTGCAGGGCTTCGGACGCCGCCGCTGGCAGGTGAGCCGCCAGCGCGACCTCGACCTGGTGCCGGGAGCGCCACTCAAGATCCTCAGGCGCTTTCGCGTGGAGGACGAATGGGTGCTCGATCCCGGCGACATGCTCTACCTGCCGCCGCGCTGCGCCCACCACGGCATCGCAGTGGACGCGTGCACCACGTATTCGATCGGATTCCGTGCGCCGGCCCTGCGCGAGCTCACCGGGCGGTTTCTCGAGGATTTCGCCGATCGGCTCGACATCGACGGCCGCTACGCCGATCCGCACCTTCGCCCTACCGCTTCGCCCGGACGCATCGGCGACGATCTCATCCGTGCCACCGAGGCCAATCTCGCGCGGTTGCGGTTCCGCCGCTCCGACGTCGAGGATTTCCTCGGCCGCTACTTGAGCGAGCCCAAGGCCCAAGTCGTGTTCGACCCGCCCTCCACGCGGCTGTCTGCCCGCTCGTTCGACGCCGCCGTCGCCCGGCACGGCATCGAACTCGACCTGAAAAGTCTCATGCTGTACGGCAAAGGTGCCGTATACCTGAACGGCGAATGCACTCGTTTCCCGCGCGGGGTGCCGGATGCCCTGCGCTTGCTCGCCGATCGGCGCCGTCTGTCGCCGTCCCGGTTGCCGCCCCCGGTGGTCGGGATCCTGCGCGAATGGCATGCGACTGGCTTCGTGCACGTCGCTGCCGCCCCACCCGGAGAACGACCATGAACGCCGCAACCGATCTCGCCCCGGAACCGAAATTCGAGAAGCTGGACGATCGCACCGCGCTGGACGCCGCCATCGACCGCGTCCTGCCGCTGGCGCGCCGTCAGGTGGTCGTGTTCGGCAAGACCCTCGGCCACGAATGGAACTCCGAGGACCGCGTCAACCTGGTGCGGCATTTCTGCCTGGAAAGTCGCCGCAACCAGATGCGGATCGTGTTGCACGATCCGCATCCCCTGTATCGGGCGTGCCCTCGGCTGCTCAACTTGCTGCGGCAGTTCAGCCACATCATCACCATTCACGAAACCCAGGACCAGGCGAAGAACGTGTACGACCCCTTCGTACTGGTCGACGACCGGCACTACGCCCACCGCTTCCACTACGACGGCGCCCAGGGAATCCTGGCGATCGACGATCCGCTGGGTGCCCGTACCCTGCACGACCGTTTCGAAGAGCTCTGGGCCGCGTCGGATCCGGCCGTACCGGCGACGACCCTCGGGCTTTAGGGCCCAGCGTGTTGAAAAAAAAGAGTTTCACCCCTGGATTCGAATTGTAGGATTCCGTTACAATTCGCGGTGTCGGTCGTTGCACACGGCGTCCACAGCCTTTCGTGACGGCGCGCAACAACCGCCGGATCCCGATCAACCGCCATCCACAAGGAACACCATGAACCGCTCGCTTCTCGTTGCCGCCCTCCTCGCCCTTGCCATGACCGCCTGCGGCAAGAAGGAAGAACCCGCGCCTGCTCCGGCGCCCGCCGCTGAAACCAAGCCGGCCGAACCCGCTCCCGCCACGCCGGCCCCGGCCGACGCCGCCAAGCCCGCCGAGGCCGCTCCTGCCGCGGAAGAGAAGAAGCCCGAAGAGAAGAAGTAATTCTGCTGCAGCCCCGGGTTGCACCAGGGAAAGCCGGCCTCGAAAGCCGGCTTTTGTTTGCCCGTCAGGCCTCCGGCACTACCCGCTAGCAGCTGGTTAGCGGATGTCCCGCCAGTCCAGTCCGTCGGACTGGTCGGCGACGGCGATCCACGAGACGTCACACGCCTCCACCGCGCTCAACGCTGCGCGCGCGAGCTCCGGACTGTTGTTCTGCTGCGACAGATGTACCGCGACCAGATGCTGCAACCGGGAGCGATCGAGGCTCGCCAGCAATTGTGCCGCGGAGCCGTTGTCCAGGTGTCCGAACCGTCCGGCAATGCGCTGCTTCAGGGACGGCGGATAGCCGCTGTTGCGCAGCAGCTCGAGGTCGTGGTTGCACTCGAGCGCCAGGGCATCGCAACCCGACAGGAGTTCCTCGATGTGCGGTGTGGAGCAACCCGTGTCGGTCAGCACCCCCAGCCGGCGTGCACCGTCGGAGAAAACGAACTGGGCCGGCTCACCGGCATCGTGCGGCACCGGATACGGGACGGCCTGGATGTCGCCGACGGCAAAGGACTGGTACCCCTCGATGAGATGCACCGTTACCGGGTCGAACTGCGCTTCAAGCCCACGCAAGGTTCCATGGGTCATCCACACCGGCACTTCGTGCTTGCGGGCGAAGCGCGCGACACCACCGATGTGATCGTCGTGCTCGTGCGTGACGACGATCGCATCCAGGTCTTCCGGCATCAGGCCCAGCCGCGCGAGGCGTTTGACCGTCTCCCCGAGGGTGAAGCCGCAGTCGAGCAGCACACGGCTCTCACCCGCCTCGACCACCAGCCCGTTGCCCTGACTGCCGCTGCCGAGATACGCGAAACGCACCCTCGAACTACTGCAACTGTTCGGCCAGCAGGTTGAGGATGCGCTTGGCCGTATTGCCGCTGTCCGGCGCCCCGTCCTTGTTGAGTACCTTGACCTCGGTCGGACCGGTCGCGGCAGCACTCGCCAGCATCACGCGATACTGTTCCGGCCCCTTGCCGGCGTCGTCGCTGCGCCAGAAGGCGAGCTTCGACAACGCGCTTTTCTTGGCAGCTGGTGCATCCGGATCCTGGTAGCGCACGAAGTAGGTCCCGTCGGCGCGGTTGCGGTCCTCCACCATGAAGCCGATGCGATCGAGGGCGAGGCCGACGCGGCGCCACGCCCGATCGAAACCATCGTTGAGTGACAGCGCGGTCACGTTACCGGTCTTGACGACATTCGCTTGCGGCGGTTCCTTGTCGAGCGCCTTCACCATCTGCGTGGCCTGTTTCTTGTCGCCAACGCCGAGGCGCACCGCGAGCCGGCTCAGGAATTCGGCCTCGAGGTCGGGATCGGACGGCCGCTGCGTCCAGATCGGCGTACTCGATTGCGCCCGGTCGGACTGGATGACCTGCGTCACGCCCTTGTGGCTTACGTAGATTTCGGTGCCCGTGCCGTCCGCATTGCGCTCGAGCCGCGTGCGAAACCGGTCGCGTTCGGGACTGGACGTTGCGAAATCCAGGGCCTTGTTGATGAGCCCGGTCAATCCGCCAGTGGGGATCTTCGCCCGGTTCTCAGCCCAGTCGGTTTCCATGACGCCGACGGTCGGTCGTTCGATGGTGATGATGAAACCGTTCTCCTGCCAGAACTCCTTCACCACGGGCCAGAGCTGTTCCGGACTCGAAGGGACCACGAGCCAGCGCTGCGAGCCCGAACGTTCGAACCTGGCCTTCTCGAAGGTCGGCAGGACTGCCGACGTGCTCGATGGCACCGGCTTGCCGCCGGCCCGCTGCTGTTCGTAGTCAGAATACGTCGCCGTTGCCGCCCCACCGGAGTCCGGCACCTGGAAGCGGGAATTGGCAGTCGGTGCCGTGAGGTCCGGTGGAATCTCGAGCGGCTTGGTCTTGGCCGAAGACTTGTAGTCGATCTTCTTGCCTTCGAGCATCCCGCTGCACGCGCTCAAGCCCAGCAGGCTCGCCACGATCAACGTGCAACCCGCGCGGCGGACCATGACCTGCATCGTCAGCATCGGCCGGCTCGATGCCGGTGCGTCCCGCCCTGCCCTCACGCTGCCTGCGCTTCGCGTTCGATGCCGGCCTGACGCATCGCCGAGCGCAACAGCGCGTGATGCTGTTCCGCCAGCGGCGTGAGCGGCAGTCGCATGCCCGCGCCGATCAGACCCATCTGTTCGAGCACCCACTTGACCGGAATCGGATTGGCTTCGACGAACAGATGCTTGTGCAGCCCGAGCAGTGCATCGTTGATGGCCCGCGCCTGGACGAGATTGCCCGACAGCGCGGCATCGCACAGCTCGCGCATCGCCTTTGGTGCCACATTGGCGGTAACCGAAATGACGCCATGCCCGCCCATCAGCATGAGGGCGAGTCCGGTGCCGTCGTCACCGCTGTAGACCGCGAAATCGCGCGGCAGGCGCTTCAGCAGATCGGCGCCGCGTTCCAGGTTGCCGGTGGCATCCTTGATCGCGACGATGTTCTTGACCCCCGCGAGCCGCAACACTGTGTCGTTCTGGAGATCGGCCACGGTACGGCCGGGCACGTTGTACAGGATGGTCGGCAGGTCGGTCGACTCGGCGATCGCCTTGAAGTGACGGTACAGGCCTTCCTGGCTCGGCTTGTTGTAGTAGGGCACGACCGACAGCGCCATGTCCGCACCCGCGGACTTGGCGAACTTCTGCAGCTCGATCGCTTCACGGGTGGCGTTGGCGCCCGTACCTGCGATGATCGGCACGCGACCGCGGCCGTGCTCCACGGCGGTGCGGATCAACAGGCAATGTTCGTCGAAATCGACGGTGGGCGATTCGCCCGTGGTTCCGACCGCGACGATGCCGTTGGTGCCGTTGTGGATGTGCCAGTCGATCAGCCGGCGAAACCGGTCGAGATCGAGACTGCCATCCGGCTGCATGGGAGTCGCGATGGCGACGAGGCTGCCGGTCAGCATGTGGAGCTCCTCCGAAAAGCCGGCATTGTACCCGATGGCTCTCTCATCTAAAGCTTGCGCGCGCAGATGCGCTGGACCATCCTGGGCTGCGGCACCGGGTCGAACACGTCCTCGTAGGCGAGTACGCGCATGCGACCGTGCACGAGCTCCAGCAGTTCCCCGGGTTGCAGCAGGAAATCGGGATTCGAAGGCCGCCCGAAGCGTTCGTTGCCCGCCGCAAACGTCTCGTAGATCAGGACGCCGCCCGGTTCGACCGCGTCGACGAGCGCAGGGAGCAGCGGCCGATGGAGATAGTTCGTCACGACAACGCCGGCAAAGCGCCGGCCGGGCAGAGGCCACGGCTCGGCCTCGAGATCGGCGACGAGCGTCGCAACACCCGCCACCCCGGCGAGCTCGCCGATGAGTGTCGCGTCCCGATCGACCGCCGTCACGGCACAGGGCCGATCCGCCAGGAACCTTGCATGCCGCCCCGCCCCACTTGCCACGTCCAGGACTGGCGCGCCGGCCGCGAGTTCGTTCGCCCAGCGCACCACCCATGGGGACGGCATGCCACCACCGTGCACAGCGATCACCGCCCGGGCCGCAACTGCTCGATAACACGCATCATGACGGCGATGCCGCTGTGGGCGAGCGCATCCACCATCGGCACCAGCAAGGGCAAGGACAAGTACAGCATCAGGAAGCCGACACCCAGGGTAATCGGAAAGCCGATCGCGAAGATGTTGAGCTGTGGTGCAGCGCGCACCAGGATGCCGATCCCGATGTTGGCGACCAGCAAGGCACCGATGACCGGCAACGACATCATCAATCCGATCTCGAAGATCTGGCCGCCCCAGGCGACGAGAGTGAAGAAACCACGCGCCGACATGGGCTCTACCGCCGGAGGCAGCACGCGGAAGCTCTCCACCAGCGCGGTCAGGATCAAGTAGTGGCCGTTGGTCGCGAGCAGCGTGAGGATCGCGATCAGGCCATAGAACTCCGCCACCAGCGGCGCCTGCCCGGCACTTTCCGGATCGAAGAACAGCGCGTAGCCCAGGCCCATCTGCAGGCCGGCAAGCTGACCGGCCATCTCGGCGGCAGCGATCACGATGCGCGATGCGAACCCCATTGCCGCCCCGATCAATACCTGCTGTGCCAGCACCAGCAGCCCTGCGGCGGAGGCCGGCGCAACATCGGGCGGCGCCGGCAGCACAGGCGCGATAACCACGGTGATCAGCACAGCCAACCCGATCTTCACTGTCAGCGGGACGGTGCGATTGCCCAGCACCGGTTCGGTCGCGATGAACGCGATGATGCGCACGAACGGCCAGCCGTAGGCGGCAAGCAGACCCTGCAATTGCGCGACCGTAAGGGTGATCATCGCGCCGAGCCGGACTTCAGCTGGCGAGTTGTGGGATAGCGCCGTACAGCCGCTGCGTGAAGTCCACCATGGTGGAAAGCATCCAGGAGCCGGCCAGCACCAGGGACACGAACACCGCGAGCAGCTTCGGAATGAACGACAGGGTCATTTCGTTGATCTGTGTGGCGGCCTGGAAAACGCTCACCAGCAAGCCCACCAGCAGCGCGGTGAGCAGCGGCGGTGCCGACACCAGCACCAGCGTCTGGAGCGCCTGCTGGATCAGGCTGATGACGGCCTCGGGAGACATGGCGCGACCCTTTCTTTCAGACGTAGAAACTGCGCACGAGGGAACCGATCAGGAGGTTCCACCCGTCCACCAGCACGAACAGCATGAGCTTGAACGGCAGCGAGATGATGACCGGGGACAGCATCATCATGCCCATGGACATCAGGACGCTCGCCACCACCATGTCGATGATGAGAAACGGGATGAACACGACGAAGCCGATCTGGAAGGCAGTCTTCAACTCCGAGATCACATAGGCCGGCACCAGCACCTTCATGGTCACCTCCTCCGGCCCCTTCGGCGGCGGCGACTCGGATAGCTTCACGAACAGGGCGAGGTCCGATTCGCGCGTCTGCTTCAGCATGAACGCCTTGAGCGGCACCGCCGCCCGGCTGAGCGCCTCGTCCAACTTGATGCGCTCCTCCGACAGCGGCTTGTAGGCGTCGGTGTAGATCCGGTCGAACACCGGCGCCATCACGAAGAAGGTGAGGAACAGCGACAGGCCCACGATCACCTGGTTGGGTGGCGTCTGGATCGTGCCCATCGCCTGCCGCAGCAGGGAGAGCACGATGACGATGCGCGTGAAGCTCGTCATCATCAGCAGCGCCGCCGGCAGGAACGTGAGCGCCGTGAGGAAGATCAGCGCCTGCAGCGACAGCGAATAGTTCTGCGTGCCGCCCGGACCGGGCGACGCCGTGAAGGCAGGCAATCCCGCCTGCGCGAGCGCCGGCCCGGACGCCGCAGCGACCAGCAGGAACAGCCCGACGCGCACGAGCGCCCTCATGGGCGCGGCTTGTTCAGTGCGCGGCCGAGCCATGACGAGAACTCGGACTCCGAGGAGCGGGTCGACGCAGCCGCGACAGTGCCGGCCGGCCGCGGCAGCGAGTGCAGTGTGTTTACCTGCTGTGCCGTCACCCCGAGGACGAGCCAGGTGTCGCCGACTTCCACCACCACCACGCGCTCCTTCGGCCCCACCATGACGCCGCCCACGACCTTCACCAGTCCGCCGACGCCACGCACCGCGGGCATGTAGCGACGGGCGAGCCATGCCGTCAGCGCAATGGCGCCCATCACCACCGCCAGGCCGAACACCACCTGGGCCAGCGTGCCGAAAGTCGACGATGCCGGTAACACTTGGCTCTGGTCCGCTGCGAACACTGCCGAGGCAACCGTGAACGAGCACGCGACTCCGGCGCGCGCGCCGGTCGGCGTGCCGCTCATTTGTTGATGCCGCGCAGCCGCTCCTCGGGCGTGATGATGTCGGTGACGCGAATGCCGAACTTCTCGTTCACCACCACCACCTCGCCCTGGGCGATGAGGCAGCCGTTGACCAGGATGTCCATGGGCTCCCCGGCGAGGGCATCCAACTCCACGACGGAACCCTGGGCGAGCTGCAGCAGATCGCGGATCGCGATCTTGGTACGACCCAGTTCCACCGCCATGTGGACCGGGATGTCGAGGATCATGTCGAGGCGCCCCGGCGCACCGCCGCCGAGCGCGTCGGCCTTCAGTTCCTGGAAGACCTTGGCCGGCTGAACAGCACCGCCCGCGCCACCTGCGGGTGCCTGCTCCGCCAGGGCGGCCGCCCAGTCGTCGGCGGAAATGCCCTCGTTGGCGTCATCCGCCATGCTCGCCCCCGCCGGCATTGCCGGTGAGTACACGGCGCACCTTCAGCGCGTACTGACCGCGCACCGTGCCGTAGTTGCATTCGACGAACGGGACACCGTCGACATCGGCGACGATGGTATCGGGCAGGTCGAGGGAGACCACGTCGCCCACCTGCAGATCCATGATCTGCCGCAGCGTCACATCGGTGCGGGCCAGTGTTGCGACCACATCTACCTCCGCGCCCTGAATCTGTTCGGTGAGCATCTTGACCCAGCGGGTGTCCGCCTCGGTGCGATCAGCCTGGAAGCTGCTGTAGATCACGTCGCGGATCGGTTCGAGCATAGCATAGGGCATGCAGACGTGAAGCTCGCCCCCGCCCGCGCCCAGATCGATGTTGAAGCTCGTGGCCACCACCACTTCCGTGGGAGTGGCGATGTTCGCGAACTGCGTGTTCATCTCGGAGCGGACATACTCGAAAGCGAGCGCGTAAACGGGCTCCCAGGCCTTGCGGTACTCCTCGAACACGACACCGAGCATGCGATGGATCACGCGTTGTTCGGTCGGCGTGAAATCGCGCCCCTCCACCCGCGTGTGAATCTGGCCGCTGCCGCCGAACAGATGGTCCACCACCTGGAACACCAGGGTGGGTTCCATGATCACCAGCGCCGTGCCGCGCAGCGGCTTCACGTGCACCAGGTTGAGATTGGTGGGCACCACCAGGTTGCGGATGAAATCGCTGTACTTCAGCACGCGCACCGGACCGATGGAGATCTCGGCGTTCTTGCGCATGAAGTTGAACAACCCGATGCGCAACAGGCGCGCGAAGCGCTCGTTGATGAGTTCGAGCGTGGGCATGCGCCCGCGCACGATCCGCTCCTGGCGTCCGATGTCGTAGGGCCGCACCCCCCCTTTGTCGTCGGCCTGCGCTGGTTCGTCCGACTCCCCGGTCACGCCGCGTAACAGCGCGTCGACTTCCTCCTGGGAAAGGATGTCCTCCGCCATGCCTACTGGATGACGAACGAGGTCAGCAACACGTCGATGACACCATTCCTGGGCGCCTTGGCCACGGGCTTTTCGCCGGCCGCCTCCTCCGCCGGCTTGTCGCCGGCCTCGCCTTCGCCAGCCGGCTTCTCGCCACCCTGCTCGTCGGTCTTCTCGATGGTGGGCTTGGGCGCCGCCGGCGCCTTGTAGTAGCCGATGGACTTGTTGACGATGTCGCGGATCTCCTCGCGCAACGTGTTCTTGCCGTCGATCGAAGCAAGATCGTCCACCTTCTTGCTGGTGAGCAGGAGCAGGATGCCGTTGCGGATCTCCGGCAGGTGCAGTTTCACCTTCTCCGTGATGTCGGCTGCCGACACCTTGAGGTCGATCCCGACCTGCAGGTAGCGGTCGGTGGCTTCACTGGTCAGATTCACCGTGAACGGCTCGAGGGTCACGTAGACCGGCGGCTTTGCAGCTTCCGCTTCGGCCTCCTCGGCGTGCTCCGCGTTCTTGTCGTGCTTGCCGCCCAACAGGAACCAGGCGGCGGCGCCGCCGCCCGCCAACACCACGATCGCGGCGATGGCAATGATCAGGATCGGTTTCTTCTTCTTGGCTGGTGCGCCTTCCGGCGCTGGTGCCGCACTCGGTTCGGGTTGTTTGGCCATGGATACCTGTGCAAAACCGGCTTCAGCCGGACTGATGAGCCCCGGGAGTTCCGGCAACTCGCTGAATCATCGAAACTCTTGTTGAGCGAAATCCGGGTGGAATACCCCATTTCGATTAAAAAACAAGAAGCTCGACGTGTAAGTTGCGGTGCTTTGTAACCCACGGTCCGGGATTTTGCAAGATAAACCGTGAGTTGGCTTCTTTTCGTCCGGCGCCGGAAAAACAAGAGCCCGGCAGCTTGCGCTGCCGGGCTGTCGCCTTGTTCCAGAATGGCGTTGGGTTCAGCCCACGGCGGGCCTGCCATCGGCCGGAGACCGATGGCCTTCGTCAGGCACAGACAGTCCGCAGAGACTGCCTGTGTCCGGCCTCAGCCCACAAGAGGGCTGGCCCCGTGGGGGGAGGGGTCGGAGACCCGTCGGGCGTGTCACATTATTCAGGCAAACAGATCGACGCGACCGAGGCCGCCGCCGGGCCTTACCCAGGTCACTGCGGCCACCGTTTCAGACTCATTGAACGCCTCTCGCGAAGTCCCGGCGAAGCGGCTGGCGGCCTCGCGTTCGCCCGGCTGCTGACCGGATTGCGACTCGGCGCCGACCAGGACGTTGCCCAGAGTGAGGCCGGAGGCCGCAAAGGCATCGGTCAGTCGCGGCAACGATGCCTGGATGGCTTCGCGTACCGCTGCGTGGGGCGAGAAGAACGACAGGTTGGCCTGGTCGGCATTCATGCTCACGCGAATCTCCACCGGTCCTAGCTGGGGCGGGTTGATCTGCAGTTCCGCGATGGGCTGGCGGGCGTTGGCGACCCAGGTCACCCGTTCGGCGAAGGCATCGCGCCAGCCCGGTGCCGTCACCGGCTGGGCGACCTCCACCTTGATCGGGGTTGCCGTCGATTCGCGCCGGACCTCCATGCCGGAGGACACGGCAGTCGGCGTTTCCGCCATGACCGGCTGCACCACCGCCATGGGTCTGACGTCCGCACCTGCGTCGCGCGGTCGCACTTCGGCCGCCGGTAGCGGCGCCTGCGCCTCGAGCTCAGGGGCCGTCGCGTGCGGGGTATCGGCACGCCGCTCGATTGCCGCGGGAGCGCCGGGCGCCGGCAGCGCGATCCTGGGATCGGCGTTGGCGCGCTCGACGCGCTGCGCGAGCGCCTCATGGGCCGGCAGGGCTGCCGTCGCAGGCAATGATGGGGACTCCTCCGGTGCGGAGACTGGCTCCGGGCCGTCATTCGAGATCGGTGCCGGCACCTGAGTCGTCGGCAACGCGATGGGCGTCGCGACCGCGGCAGCCATGAGCGCAGCATCGATGGGTGGCTGCACTGCAACCAGCACCCCGGGATCCAGCTCACCCGTCGGCTCGGCGCTCAGCATTTCCACAGCCTTGGTATCTGCCGGCGGGAGCCCTTTTTCCATCTGGGCCTGCAGGACCTCGCCGAAGCTCGTCCCGGCCGCATCGGCGGCCAGGGACTGGTCGCGTCCGGCAGCGGCGGCAACATCCGCCGCCGGGGCCGACGCGGGCGGCAAAACTGACCCTTGAGACATGGCCAAACCTCTGTTTCGACTCTGACAACGGCTTGAATGGCAATCGCCGTGCCACCTATTTCAGGCGGATCTTCATGGGTCCGGGCTTCACTCGGGCCGAAAATTCGTCCTGTGTCTTGCGGTCCTGGCGGATCTCGCGCTGCAGTTCCTGAGCGGTGTGGCGCTCGGCCAAGGTATCCATCGCCTTTTCGCGCTTGTGCTGTTCGGCCCAGTGCACCCGCGCGGCCTCCCATACCACCTCCGCCCGCTGCACTTCGAGGGTTTGGGCCGCGATCGCTTCCTCGATGCGCGCCAGAAAAGCCTCGAACTCGCGCAAACGGGCCATCGCAACACCCTGCACCATGGCGCCCGCCTTGGCTGAGCGGTATTCATCCCGATAGCCCTGCAGTTGCCTCAACTTGTCCTGAGCGATGCGCAACCGCGTCGCGTGGCCCTGCAACTCGGCCGCTGCGTCTTCGGTACGCCGCTGTGCCAGCTGGCGTACGGTTTCGAGGGGAAAGCGGCGGGGCATGTCAGTGCGATGTTGGTTGCCGCGATGGGCCAGCGGCCGGGGCGCACGCGCCCTCTCCCGGAAAGCCGCGCGGTGGGTGCCGCCGGTCCGCCCCAAGGTACTGACGCGCCCCCGAGGGGCTGAGCCCGGACACGCAGGCCCGACCGTGGACCAGCGAACGAAGAGAGCGTGGGGGTCGTTTCATTCTAGCCCCCCGCAGCGAGCAACGCGTTGAGGCGCGCGCGGCTGCTCGCGTAGTCGTCGCGCTCGTCGACATCCTGCCGCAGATACTGCAGGAACGGCTCGCGCAATCTGAGCGCCTCGTCCACCACGGGATCGGCGCCGCTCACGTACGCCCCCACGTTGATCAGGTCGCGACTGCGGCGATAGGCCGAGTAGAGTTGCCTGAATCGCCGCACGCGCGCCATGTCCTCGAGCGGCACGATCTCGGTCATCGCACGGCTGATCGAGGCTTCGATATCGACGGCGGGATAGTGACCCTGGTCCGCGAGATCGCGCGTCAGCACGATGTGACCGTCGAGAATCGCACGGGCGGCGTCCGCGATCGGGTCCTGCTGGTCGTCGCCCTCCGCCAGCACGGTGTAGAACGCCGTGATCGAGCCCTGCCCCTCGTCGCCGTTGCCGGCGCGCTCCACGAGTTGCGGGAGTTTCGCGAACACCGACGGCGTGTAGCCCTTGGTGGCAGGCGGCTCGCCGATCGCGAGCGCGATCTCGCGCTGGGCCATGGCAAAACGCGTGAGCGAATCCATGATGAGCAGCACCTGCTTGCCCTGGTCGCGGAAGAACTCGGCGATGGCGGTGGCGTAGGCGGCACCATGCAGCCGCAACAGCGGTGGACTGTCCGCCGGTGCCGCGACCACCACCGAGCGCGCCAATCCCTCGGTGCCGAGGATGTTCTCGATGAACTCCTTCACTTCGCGGCCGCGTTCGCCGATCAGCCCCACCACCACCACGTCGGCCTCGGTGTAGCGGGCCATCATGCCGAGCAGCACGCTTTTTCCCACGCCGCTGCCCGCGAACAACCCGAGGCGCTGGCCACGGCCGACGGTGAGCAGCCCGTTGATGGCGCGCACACCCACGTCCAGCACCTGATGGATGGGGGTGCGTTCCAGCGGATTGAGCGGCCGGCTGTACAGCGGGACCTGGCGCTCCGTCACCACCACACCACGGTTGTCGAGCGGACGGCCGGTGGCATCGAGCACCCGTCCGAGCAAACCCCACCCGACCGCCACCTGACGAGCCCGATCCTCGGCGCGGCGCCGGGGGATGAAGTCCACACCCAACTTGGGACTGCGTACCACGTGCGACTCCACCGGCACGACGATCGCCCCGGGCTCGAGACCGTACACGTCGGTCGCCGGCATCAGGAAGACGTTCTCACCGGAAAACCCGACCACTTCGGCATCGACGCGCTGGCCGGTCGGCGCAATCACGTAGCAGCTGTTGCCCACCGGCAGCTTGAGGCCGACGGCTTCCATCACCAGCCCCGCGACCCGCGTCAGGCGCCCGCTCACCGACCACGGCGGCACCATCCCCACGGCACTGTGGCAGTCCTCGAAATACTTCTGCCAGCGCCGCAGGCGGCTCATGGTGCGGTTGCCCCGAGGCCACTTTGAAACACCGTGGCCACATCGGGTCCATGCCCCCACCCCAACCCTCCCCCGGCACAGCCGGGGGAGGGAGCCTTGCACCCCTTCCCCCAGCTACGCTGGGGGAAGGTTGGGATGGGGGCAGCTTCCGGCCCTGTCTCGCGCGATCCGGCAGGGAGGCGACAGGTCACACCACCGTCCTCAGATGTTCAGATCGAGCCACGCATCGTCGCGGCCGAGCGCGGCGACGATCCGCCGCCAGCGGTTCTCGAGCGTGGCATCGATCTCCGACGAACCAGTCTGGAAGCGGCACCCGCCGCGTTCCATCTGCGGATCCTCCGTGAGCTTCCACGGCAGTTCGTCGGCGGTGAGCGTGGGCGCGATCGCCTTGCGCACCAGTTCGGCGTCGAGCGGATGCAGGATGAGGCGCGGATCGTCCGCGATCTCCGGAAAGCTCATCGCCGCCTCCTTGATGATGGCGAACACGAGCTCCGGCTTGACGCGGATCGACTGCCGCACCATCTGCTTGGCCACCTCGAGCGCAAGCGACAGCACATCGGAAGCCACACCCTGCTCGAAATCGAGCATCAGCTCGCGCAGGTTCGTGAGCAACAGACGCAACTCCTCCACCTCGACCTTGGCGGCCGCGAAACCCTGCTCAAGGCCCTCGCGCCGCCCTTCCGCTCGTGCCTCCCCGCGCAACCGCTCGAGCTCCGCCTGGAATTTCTGCTGCGGCGTCAGCTCGGGGGGCGCCGTGCCGCCGCCGGCACGGCGATCCACGCTGCCGGGCTGCCACGCCTTGGCGGCACCCGCGCTCGCCTTCGGAATGATCTTGCTACTCGACAAGGCCTTCCTCGCCCTTGCCACCCAGCACGATCTGGCCTTCGTCCGCGAGACGACGGACGATCTTCAGGATCTCCTTCTGCTCGCCTTCCACTTCGGACAGGCGCACCGGGCCCTTCGCCTCGAGATCCTCGCGCAGCATTTCCGCGGCCCGCGTGGACATGTTCTTGAAGATCTTCTCGCGCAGCGGATCGGAGGTGCCCTTCAACGCCACGATCAGTGTCTCGGACTGCACTTCGCGCAGCAGCAGCTGGATGCCTCGGTCGTCCAGGTCGAGCAGGTTCTCGAACACGAACATCTTGTCCTGGATCTTCTGCGCGAGGTCCGGATCCACTTCCCGGATGTACGAGGTGACCGACGCCTCGTACTGGCCGCCCATGAAATTGAGGATCTCGGCGGCCGCCGTGACCCCGCCCATCGCGCTCTTCTTCAGCTTGTCGCTGCCGGTCAGCAACTGGGTCAGCACGTCGTTGAGGTCGCGCAGTGCCGCGGGCTGCACGCCCTCGAGAGTCGCGATGCGCAGCAGCACATCGTTGCGCAACCGCTCGGCGAAGGTCGCGAGCACTTCGCTCGCCTGGTCCGGGTCGAGGTGCACCAGGATGGTCGCGATGATCTGCGGATGTTCGTTCTTGATGAGCTCCGCGACCGCCGAGGAATCCATCCACTTCAGGCTCTCGATGCCGGTGTTGTCCGCGCCCTGCAGGATGCGATCGATCAGCACGCCGGCCTTGTCGTTGCCCAGCGCCTTGGTGAGTACCGACCGGATATAGGCGTCGGAGTCGGTGCCGATGGCGGTCTGTTGCCGCGCCTCCTCGCGAAACTCGCGCAGCACGCCGGCTACCTCCTCACGCGTGACGTTCGAGAGCTTCGACATGGCAAGACCGAGCTTCTGCACCTCTTTCGGCCCGAGGTACTTGAAGACCTCCACCGCCTCCTCTTCGCCGATGGACATCAGGAGGATCGCGCTGCGGTTGACGCCGGCCTCACTCATCGCGCCCGACCCAGCCCTTCACCACCTGGGCGACGATCGCCGGATCCTGCTTCGCCATGTCGCGCACCGCGCGCAGGTCCCCTTCGTAGCCGGCCTGTGCCGGTCCGCCAGCGGCGCCCGGTGCTGCCTGGCCTTCGTATCCACCGACCGGCATGGCCATACCCGGCCCGCCGGCACCGACCGCCGCCGGCTGCGGCATCGCACCGAGGCGGATCAGGTCGCGCATGGCCGTGCGCGTCATCATCAGGGCGATCAGGGCGATCACGATGAACGCGATCCACTTGGCGATGCTGATCGCCATGGCGATCAGCCCGGCATCCTTCCAGAACGGCAACGACGCAGCCGCCGCCTCCGCTTCCGTGACGCGGAACGGGGCGTTGACGACGTTCAGCGTGTCGCCGCGGTCCTTGGAAAAGCCCATCGCCTCGCGCGCGAGGTCGGTGATCTGCGTGATCTCCTGCTCGGCCAGGGGTTCGAGCTTGGCCTTCGAGCCGTCGCCGACGCGCCGGTAGTTGACCACCACCGCCACCGACAGGCGCCGAATCGAACCGACCTCACCCTTGGTGTGGCGGATGGTCTTGTCCACCTCGAAATTGACGGTCTGCTCCTTCTGCGAACTGGTGGCCGGCGGCGGCGGCTGATTTCCCGGCGGCTGCCCGGGCTGCGGCGTCACCAGCGGCGCCGACGCCGCTCCCGGCGGCTGGTTCGACAGCGCCCCGGGCACACCTTGCGCCGCCTGCGGCGTGGTCGAGTTGGATTCGTTCGACTGCTGGCTGCGGATCGATTGATCGCGCGGATTGGAATTCGGTTTGAAGCTCTCCGAAGTCTGCTCGGTCTCGGAAAAATCGAGGTTCGCCGCCACTTGCGCGCGCACGTTCTCCGCGCCGGTGATGGGCCGCAGGATGCCTTCGATGCGCGCCGCGATGGCCGCTTCCACCTGATGCAGATACTTGAGCTGCGATGCGTCGAGCGCAGTGCGGCCGGCGGTGTCGCCCGTCGGGCCGGAGAGCAGGTTGCCGGCCTGGTCGACCACCGTCACGTTGCGCGACGACAGCTCCGGCACGCTGCTCGAGATCAGGTTCACCATGCCCGTGACCTGGGCCGCATCGAGCGTGCGGCCGGGATACAGCGTGACCAGCACCGACGCGCTCGGCTTCTGGTTCTCGCGCACGAACACGGTGGGCTTCGGGATGGCAAGGTGCACCCGGGCAGACTGGACCACGGCGAGCGACTGGATGGTACGCGCGAGTTCACCCTCGACCGCCCGCTGGTAGTTCACCTGTTCCACGAACTGGCTCACGCCGAATTTCTGGGTCTCGAGCAGTTCGAAACCCACGCCGCCGCCGCGCGGCAGCCCCTGGGAGGCGAGCTTCAACCGGGTCTCGTAGACCGCGCCCGCCGGCACCAGGATCGCGCCGCCGCCGTCGGCCATGCGATATGGCACGTTCATCTGCGACAGGGCCGCGATGACCGCGCCGCCGTCCTTGTCGGAGACGTTCGCGAACAGCACGCGGTACTCGGGCGCGCTGCTGTAGAGGTACAGGACCCAGAGGATGGCGGCGACGGTCGCGACACCGACGCCGAGTCCGATCTTGCGGGCGTTGCTGAGTTGGAGGAAGCCGCGGGCCAGCGCGGGAAGACTGCTAGCGGAAGCCTGTGCCATCAGCGCGTCTGCCCGTCAGGTCAGACTTGCATGTTCATGATTTCCTGATACGCGGTGACGAGGCGGTTGCGCACTTGCACCATCGTCTGGAACGACAGGTTCGCCTTCTGGAGCGAGACCATGACTTCCTGCAGGTTCACGTTGGGATCGTTCGCGTCGAAGGCCTGCTGCATGCTCGTGGCCTGCTGCTGCGCCGCGTTGACCTGGTCGAGCGAGGCCTTGAGCAGGTCGGCAAAATTTGCCGCACCGGCAGCATCTGCCGGTTCCTGCCCGCCAGCTTTCGCCGCGGTCTGGCTGAGTTCCCTCAGCAGTTGATCGATGCCCTGGGTGTTCATGCGATGGTGGTGGCTGGCGTGCGTGTGTTCCTGGCGTGCAACGCCATCGTCGTGTCGATCAGCAAGCCCCGTGCCGAGATCATGGGGCCGAATCGTCCTGCCCGCTACCCGGCACGGCATATCCTTCGCCGCGGTACTGCTGCAACTTGTAGCGCAAGGTCCGTTCGCTCATTCCCAGCCGTTCCGCCGCCACCTTGCGCACCCCCTTCGCGGCCGACAGCATGTCGAGGATGTGTTTGCGTTCCAGGCTGCGCATGTCCGCCGGTATCGCCGCGCTGTCCGCCGACCCCGCTGCTTCCCGGTCCGACGGCACGGCTGCTTCCTTCGGCAACGCGAGATGGCTCGCATCGATCACGTCACCCGGCGCCAGTATCATCGCGCGCTGCATGACGTTTTCCAGTTCGCGGATGTTACCGGGCCACCCATAGGCGGTCAACGCGGCCTCAGCGGCAGCGGAAAGCGTGTGGCGCGGGCGCGCCCCGCGCGAAACACCTCGCGCCAGGATGCGGCGTGCCAGCGGCAGGATGTCCGCACGCCGCTCGCGCAAGGGCGGGTTGTGCAGCGGAAACACGTTGAGCCGGTAGTAGAGGTCCTCGCGAAAACGCCCCGCCCGCACCTCCGCCAGCATGTCGCGGTTCGAGGTCGCGAGCACGCGGATGTCGATGGCGATCGGCTTGCGCGCGCCGACGCGCTCCACTTCGCGCTCCTGCAACACGCGGAGCAGCTTCGCCTGCAGCATGAGCGGCATCTCGGAAATCTCGTCCAGCAGCAGCGTGCCGCCGTCGGCTTGCTCGAACTTGCCCGGGGTCGCGTTGAGCGCCCCGGTGAAAGCACCTTTCTCGTAGCCGAACAGCGTGGATTCGAGCAGGTTCTCCGGAATGGCTGCGCAATTGATCGCGACGAACGGCTTGTCGGCGCGCGGCGACAGGCGATGGATGGTGCGCGCCAGGACTTCCTTGCCGGTACCGCTCTCCCCGGTGATCAGCACCGTCGCATCGGTGCCGGCCACGCGGCCCGCCAGTTCGAGGGTATCGCGTGTGGCGGCATCCTCGGCGACCACCGCGTCCGATTCGCCCCAGGCGGCCGGCAACATGTGCCGCACCACTTGCGCGACCAGCGCCTCGGGCTCGAACGGCTTCGTGATGTAGTTGCACGCACCGGCACGCATGGCTTCGACCGCCTGATCGATCACGCCGTAGGCGGTCATCAGGAGCACCGGGATGTGCGGCTGGCGCACCTTCACGGCGGCGAGCAACCCGTGCCCGTCCATCGGTTTCATCTGCACGTCGCTCACGATCATGCCGACCCGCGCGCGCTCCAGCGCCGTGAGCGCCGCCTCGCCGTCGGCGGTCGCGATCACTTCGTAGCCGGCGAGTTCGAGCGTGTCGGTGAGCGCCTCGCGCAGCGCGCGATCATCCTCGGCGATGAGGATCGGCAGCGGCTTGGGGGCGGCCGTCACGCGGCCACCGATTCGGCGTGGGCCGGCAGGCGCACCGTGAACGTGCTGCCGGCGCCCGGCGTCGACTCGACTCGCACGTCGCCGCCGTGCGCCTCGATCACGCTGCGTACGATGGCGAGTCCGAGTCCCGTGCCTTCCTGGCGCGTGGTGAAGAAGGGTTCGAACAGGCGCTCCTGCACTTCGGGCGCGATGCCGCAACCATCGTCGCTCACGCGGAGCGTGATCTGGCCGCCACGCCCCTCCACCTCGAGCTGCACGGTACCGCCGCGCTCGCACGCCTGCAGGGCATTTTCCATCAGGTTGAGCAGCGCACCGGAGAGCGCCTTGCGGCCGCCGCGCACGCGCAGGCCGGGCGCAGCGGCCGTGCTCGCGAAACTCACCCCACGGGCCGTCATCTGCGGCTCGATGATCTGTACCAGTTCCTGCAGCACCGTCTCGAGCGCGAACACCTCCTCGCCGACGACCTCGCCACGCACGAACATCAACATCTCCTGGATCATGCGCTCGAGGTAGTGCAGCCGTTCCCGGATGCGCTCGGAAAAACGCTGGCGATCGGCGTCTTTCAGGCCGTCCTTCGCGAGATTGGCCGCATACAGCAGCGCGGTCGCGAGCGGCGTGCGCAGCTGATGCGCGAGCCCGGCGGCCATCTCGCCCATGGCCGAGAGTTTCTTGTGCTGCTCGAGCTCGCGCTGCAGCCGCGCGGCTTCGGTGATGTCGTTCAGCAGCAGGATGCGCCCGCCGGCGGCGTCGAGCGGACTCTCCGACAGCGTCACGCGGCGCATCCCGTGCGGTGCGGCGATCTCCCATTCACGCGGGCTGTCCGTGGGTATGAGGCGGCGCGCGGCCGCGTCCTGCCATCGACTGTCGGCCAGGTCATCGCCCAGCCAGCTGCACGCTGCGGGGTTGGCCTTTACCACTCGCCCTTGCGCATCCAGCACGACCACCGCACCCGGCAGCGCATCGAGCAGCAACTCGAGACGCTGCGACAAGGCCTCTTTCTCGAGATACTGGCGCTTCAGTTCGCCGTTCGCGACCGCGAGTTCGTTCGCAAGACCGGTGACACGTCCTTGCAGATCCTGGTACGTCGACGCGAGCTGGGCGGACGCCTCGTTGAAGAGTGAAAAGGCTGCCTCGAGAGCCCGCGGATCGATGGGTGGGGCCGATTCGTTCACCATGGAGGACTCGAACTCATGCACGCACCATTATGCGCGCCGCCACCGTCGCGTGGCGAGCGATTTGACAGGGCCGAAGACGCGGTGCTACAACCCCCGCGATCAAATGCGTACGTGGGGAGAAGCGACATGAACCGGGTCTTCATGGTGGCCGCGGCGGCAGCGTTGGCGGCAACGGGCTGTGCCCGCATGCAGGACATGATGACCAAGACGCCGAGCGCGTCGGCGACGGTGCTGCCGACCAAGGACAGTTCGGTGCGCGGCACGGTCAAGTTTTCCCAGAAGGGCGATCGCGTCATGGTCACAGGCCGCATCACCGGCCTGACGCCCGGCCCCCATGGGTTTCACATCCACGACAAGGGCAATTGCACCGCCCCCGACGGTTCGAGCGCCGGCGGTCACTTCAACCCCGGGACGATGAAGCATGGCGGCCCCGCGGGCGATGTGCGGCACGGCGGCGACCTCGGGAACATCATCGCCGATGCGAGCGGCGTTGCGGAGTTCACGGTCGAAGCGGCCGGCATCACCCTCGGGACCGACGCCGCGAGTATCGTCGGCCGCTCTGTGATCGTCCATGCCAAGGCGGACGACCTCAAGACCGATCCTTCCGGCGGCTCGGGCGCCCGCCTCGCCTGCGGCCTGATCGGCAAGAACGAATAGGGCCCACTTCGCTGCGCCGACCTCGTTGATCCCCTGGCTCGAGGCGGCCGACCCGTTTCCACCGGTCACCGACGCGCTCAAGCGCCCCAACGGCCTGCTGGCCGCCGGTGGCGACCTCGGACTCGAGCGCCTGCTCGACGCCTATCGTCACGGCATATTCCCCTGGTACGCCGAGGGCGAGCCGATCCTCTGGTGGAGCCCGGACCCGCGCATGGTGCTGGTTCCCGCCGAACTCAAGGTCTCGCGCTCGCTCGACAAGACGCTGCGCAACCGCGACTTCGAAGTGCGTTTCGACAGCGCCTTTCGCGCCGTGATGCAGGCGTGCGCCGAACCCCGCGAAGGCCAGGCCGGCACCTGGATCACCGCCGAGATGATCGAGGCGTACTGCCGTTTGCACGAAGCCGGCTGGGCCCACAGCGTGGAAACCTGGATCGACGGCACGCTGGCCGGCGGATTGTACGGGGTCGCGATCGGCCGCATGTTCTATGGCGAGTCCATGTTCACGCGCGTGCGCGACGGCTCGAAGGTCGCGCTGGTACACCTCGTGCAACAACTGCATCGCACCCAGTACCGACTCATCGATTGCCAGATGGCCACCAGTCACCTCGCCTCGCTCGGCGCCCGGGAAATCCCGCGGCGTGAGTTCGTGCGGCGTGTGACGGAATTGGTACACTACGACGTCCCGCCGGGCCCCTGGCGCGAAGCCGAGCAATCCTCATGACCCAGCTGAACGATCTGCCGTTCTCGGTGCTGCAGTTCTACGCCACGGCGCCGTATCCGTGCAGCTACCTCGCCGATCGTCTCGCCCGCTCGCAAGTGGCCACACCGAGCCACGCCATCGACACGCACGTCTACAGCGAACTGGTGCGAGCCGGCTTCCGTCGCAGCGGCGCGTTCACCTATCGCCCCTACTGCGACAACTGCCGTGCCTGTGTGCCGGTGCGCATCCTGGTCGACGAATTCCGTCCGACGCGCGCCCAGCGCCGCGCGTGGCAGCGGCACCAGCACCTCGAGTCGCGCATGCTCGATCTCAAGTACAGCCCCGAGCACTACGCGCTGTACCTGCGCTACCAGTCAGCGCGCCACTTCGGCGGCGGCATGGATCACGACTCGCGCGAGCAGTACCGGCACTTCCTGCTCCAGAGCAACGTGCGTTCGAACCTCGTCGAGTTCCGCGAGCACGGCCTGCTGCGCATGGTGAGCATCGTCGACCGGCTGGAAGACGGCGTGTCGTCGGTCTACACCTTCTTCGATCCGGAACAGTCGAGTGCCAGCTTCGGCACCTTCAACGTGCTGTGGCAGATCGAGCTGTGCAAGCGGATCGGCGTGCCCCACCTGTATCTTGGCTACTGGATCTCGGAAAGCCGCAAGATGGCCTACAAGGTCAACTTCCAGCCCATGGAAGGCCTGATCGACAGCCGCTGGCAGCGTCTGCCCCGCAGCGACGCTGCACCCCCGACCTGACGCTGGTGGCCGGCGCCCTCTCGCTCGAGCGGCACGGTGCGGTGCTGTGCATGGGGCTCGACCGCGCCGCCAAACGCAACGCGTTCAATCTCGAACTGTACGGTGAGCTCTCGAGTGCGCTCGGCACGCTCGAACGCGATCCCGAGCTGCGCTGCGGCCTGCTGCATGCACACGGCGATCACTTCACGGGCGGCATCGAACTGCCGCAATGGCTGCCGCATTTTCGCGCAGGCCGCATGCCGCCGCTGCCGGACGGCGGCCTCGATCCGATGTGCCTCGATCCGGCGCGCACGCGTTCCAAACCGCTGGTCATGGCAATCCAGGGCTATTGCTACACCATCGGCATCGAGCTGCTGCTCGCCGCCGATATCCGCGTGGCCGCCGAATCGACACGCTTCGCGCAGATCGAGGTGCAGCGCGGCATCTATCCGATCGGCGGAGCGACGGTGCGTTTCGCGCAGGAAGTCGGCTGGGGCAACGCGATGCGCTGGCTGCTGACCGGCGACACCTTCGACGCCACCGAGGCCTTGCGCATCGGGTTGGTCCAGCACGTCACGCCCACCGGCGCCCAGTTCGAAGCCGCACTCGCCATCGCCCAAACCATCGCAGCCCAGGCACCGCTCGGGGTGAAGGCCACACTCGACGCCGTGCGCCTCACGCGCAAGGCCGCCGAGACCGAGGCGATCGCCCGTCTGCTGCCGGACATGCTGCCGCTGCTCGACACCGACGATGCGCGTGAAGGTCTGGCAGCGTTCCTCGAGCGCCGGCCCGGACGCTTCACGGGCCACTGACAGAGCCCGAAGTGTCGCTGTACCAAGTGCTCCAGCCGCTGCTCTTTCGCCTCGACGGCGAGACCTCGCACGATGCGGCGCTGCGAGCGCTCGATCTCGCTCACAAGCTGCATCTCACGCGCCCGGCCACCCCGCTGACCGGTCGACCGGTGCGCGTCATGGGCATCGACTTTCCCAATCCGGTCGGACTCGCTGCCGGGCTCGACAAGAACGGTGCGCACATCGACGCGCTCGCAAGCTTCGGCTTCGGCTTCCTGGAAATCGGCACCGTCACGCCGCGTCCGCAGCCGGGCAATCCGCGCCCGCGGCTGTTCCGATTGCCGGCGGCGCGCGCCGTCATCAACCGCATGGGTTTCAACAATGCCGGTGTCGATGCATTGGTGGCCAACGTCGGGCGATCGCGCCATCGCGGCGTGCTCGGCATCAACATCGGCAAGAACTTCGATACGCCGATCGAGCAGGCTGCGGACGATTACGTCGCCTGTCTGCGCAAGGTGTATCCGCTCGCGAGCTACGTTGCGGCGAACGTGTCGTCGCCGAACACGAAGAATCTGCGCGAACTGCAGCAGGGCGACGCGCTCGACCGGCTGCTGGGTGCGCTCATGAACGAGCGCGAAGCCCTGGCTGCGATCCATGGCCGGCGCGTGCCGATCGCGGTCAAGCTGGCCCCCGATCTCGAGGAAGCCGCAATCGCGGCGGCGGCAGAAGCGTTCGTGCGCCACCGTGTTGACGGCATCATCGCCACCAACACCACGATCGCCCGCGACGGTGTTGCCGGACTTCGGCATGCGGAGGAAACCGGCGGCCTCTCCGGCGCACCGGTCAAGGAGAAGGCCAACCAGGTTCTCGCGCGCCTGCATGCGCACCTGGGCGGTCGCATCCCGCTCATCGGGGTCGGCGGCATCCTGAGCGCCGCGGATGCCCGCGAAAAGCTCGCTGCCGGAGCCAGCCTGGTGCAGGTCTACAGCGGGCTCGTGTATCGCGGCCCGGCTTTGGTCGAAGAACTCGTCGCCGCGCTGCGCTGAAATGAACGTTCCCCCACGCTCCCTGCGGGGGCGGCTCATTGGCTGCGGGCGGCCCGGCGCCACTGAGGCGGCCGGGCCGGACCCGGCGGTTATAATCGTGGGTTCTCAAGCCCTTATGCCTTACGGGCTGATCCTTATTCCTTCCCCACTGCCCGCATGAGCACCCCGGATTCCCTGCAGCTCGCCTTCGGTTTTCGCTTCCCCGACCTCTACGACGCCCAGGCGCTCGAACGCCTCGATCGAACGTTCATCGAGTCCCTCGCCCGCTTCGATCCCGCCCTCGCATTCCGCGTAGCCGAAGCGCGGCTGGATCCGTCGGCGCTCGATGCAAAACAGGAAAGCACCCTGCTGCTCGAGTTGGCCCCCCACGTGGAAGACTTCCTGGGGGAGCTGTTCGGCATCGGCGCGCAAGTCCGCGCGCTGGCGGAGCGCCACCACGCCCTCGCGCCGCTCTACGCCGTGAAGCGCCTGTTCGTTCAGCGCAAGGCGATGAACAAGATCAAGGCCGACGCGGCCGCCGCCCTGGATGGCACCGCCCTCGAACGCGAACTCGCCGCGGTGATGGGCGAACCGTTCTCCGAACTGGCGTTCGCGCGGCGCGTGCTCGCTTGGGCTGAAGACGAGGTGGCGAACGCGGCGCCCCTGGACCTCGCGCTGCGCTACGCCGCCTGGTCGGCACACACGCCGTCCGGCCAGCGACGCCACGCCACCGGTGTGCTGTTCAAGTCGCCGAAGAAGCTGGATTTCCAGCGGCTCGTGCCGCTCGACACGGATACGCGCGACGGTGTCACACGGCATCGGCTGCACCACCTGCGCCGTCGTGAAGGCTTTGCGTTGACCGATACCGGTACCGATCTCACCGGCGCGCTCGGTGAGACCAACTACTGCATCTGGTGCCACGAGCAAGGCAAGGATTCGTGCTCCCACGGCCTGCCCGAGAAGGATCCCACGCTCGGTTTCAAGAAGACCGTGTTCGGGGTGCCACTGGCCGGCTGTCCGCTGGAGGAGCGCATCTCCGAGTTCCAGAAGCTGAAGAGCGAAGGTGTGCCGATCGGAGCGCTCGCCACCATCGTCGTCGACAATCCGATGGTGGCGGCCACCGGTCACCGCATCTGCAACGACTGCATGAAGTCCTGCATCTACCAGAAGCAGGAACCGGTCAACATCCCGCAAGCCGAGACGCGCACGCTGAAGGACGTCCTCGACCTGCCGTGGGGCTTCGAGATCTATTCACTGCTCACGCGCTGGAATCCGCTGGATTTCCGCCGCCCGCGCGCGCGCGCCGCCTCGGGCCGCAAAGTCCTGGTGGTGGGCATGGGGCCCGCCGGCTTCACGCTCGCGCACCACCTGATGAACGACGGCCACACCGTCGCCGCCATCGACGGCCTCAAGATCGAACCGCTGCCCGAGCAGTTGTCCGGCGTGACCCTGACGGGCCGGCGCGTGGCGTTCGCGCCGGTGCGCGACGTCGCGTCGCTGTACGAATCGCTGGACGACCGGGTGATGGCCGGCTTCGGCGGCGTGGCCGAGTACGGCATCACAGTGCGCTGGGACAAGAACTTCCTCAAGGTGATCCGGCTGCTGCTCGAGCGGCGAGCCGAGTTCGCATTGTTCGGCGGCGTGCGCTTCGGCGGCACGTTGAGCCTCGATGATGCTTTCGAGCACGGGTTCGATCACGTCGCGCTCTGTGCCGGTGCCGGGCGCCCCACCGTGCTCGACCTGCCCAACGGCCTCGCACGGGGGGTACGCACCGCCTCCGACTTCCTGATGGCGCTGCAGCTCACCGGTGCAGCCAAGACCGATTCGATCGCGAATATGCAGCTGCGGCTGCCGGTGGTCGTCATCGGCGGCGGCTTGACTGCCATCGACACCGCGACCGAATCGGCCGCCTACTACCCGTTGCAGGTCGAGAAGTTTCTCGCCCGGTACGAGACGTTGGCGGCGGAGCGCGGTGTGGGCACCGTGCGCAAGGCGTGGAACGAGGAAGAGACCGCCATCGCCGAGGAGTTCATTGCCCATGCGAAGGCGATTCGGGCGGAACGCGCAGCGGCGGCCCGCGAACAACGCGAACCGCGCATTGCCGAGCTCCTGCAGTCCTGGGGCGGAGTGACCATCGCCTACCGCAAGCGCCTCATAGACAGTCCCTCGTACACGCTCAACCACGAGGAAGTGGAAAAAGCACTCGAAGAGGGTATCACCTTCGCCGAGAACCTCACGCCGATTGCGGTCAGCGTGGATCGCTACGGCCACGCGAACGGCCTCGAGGTCTCTGCGAAACGCGCGCTCGATGACGGCACCGAAACGAAGGTGAAGGTCGAACTGCCGGCCCGCAGCATCCTGGTGGCCGCAGGCACGCAGCCCAACACCGTTGCCGCGCGCGAGGACCCCGAGCACTTCGTGCTGGACGGCAAGTACTTCCGCGCGGTCGACGAAGACGGCGCGCCGGTGAAGCCGGAACGCAGCGCGAAACCGGGCAAGGCCCACGTGCTGCTGTCCGTGCGCGACGACGGCCGCACGGTGAGCTTCTTCGGCGATCTCCATCCCTCCTTCGCCGGCAACGTGGTCAAGGCCATGGGCGGCGCCAAGCAAGGCTACCCCGTGGTGAGCCGGGCGCTCGGCCGCACGACACCCGCATCATCGCTCGCCACCAGTGCGTTCTTCGATCGCCTGAACGGCGCGCTGCGCGCGACCGTGCACGAAGTGATCCGCCTGACACCCACGATCATCGAAGTGGTGATCAAGGCGCCGCAGGCGGCACGCCGTTTCCATCCCGGCCAGTTCTACCGCCTCCAGAACTTCGAGACACTGGCGCCGCAGGTTGAAGGCACACGCCTCGCGATGGAAGGCCTGGCGCTCACCGGCGCATGGGTCGACCCGCACCGCGGCCTCGTGTCGACCATCGTGCTCGAGATGGGCGGCTCCTCGGACCTCTGCGCCCAGCTCGAAGTCGGGGAACCGGTGATCCTGATGGGGCCGACCGGCGCCCCCACCGAAACGCCAGGTGGCGAAACCGTCGTTCTGGTGGGTGGCGGGCTCGGCAATGCGGTGCTGTTTTCCATCGGCCAGGCGTTCAAGCGCGCCGGCTCGCGCGTGCTCTACTTCGCCGGCTACAAGAAGGTGATCGACCGGTACAAGGTCGCGGACATCGAGGCCGCATCCGACGCCGTGGTCTGGTGTTGCGATGAGGCGCCCGGCTTTGCGCCGAGCCGCGCGCAGGACAAGACCTTCGTCGGCAACATCGTGCAGGCAATGCATGCCTACGCGGCAGGCGACCTGGGTGCGCAACCGATCGCCTTCAGCGACGCCGATCGCATCGTCGCGATCGGCTCCGATCGCATGATGGCTGCGGTCGGCGCGGCACGACACGGTGTGCTGCAGGCCCACCTCAAACCGCACCACTTCGCCATCGGCTCCATCAACTCGCCGATGCAATGCATGATGAAGGAGATCTGCGCGCAGTGCCTCCAGCCTCAGATCGATCCGGCGACGGGCGAGCGCAGCGTGGTCTTCTCCTGTTTCAATCAGGATCAGCCGCTCGATCGGGTGGACTTCCCGGCCCTGGCTCAACGCCTCGGTCAGAACTCCCTGCAGGAGAAGCTCACCGCGCAGTGGATCGACCGCTGCCTGGTGCTGTCGCAGAAGCGCAAGGCGGTCGCCTAGAATGAAACGGCCCCTCGCTCTCAGCGCAGTCGCTGACAACCAGACAGAAGCTCTCAACGCGGGGGACGCGGAGGACGCGGGGGAAAACCAAAGCCCTCGTTCTTTGCTGTTGTCTTTCCTCCGCGTCCGCGGTGAGCGCCTTGGGCTTGGCGTACTGACATGACAGCAGCGCTCGTCGCTGCGATCGACGCGCTGCTGCCGCAGACGCAATGCACGCGCTGCGGCTTCGAAGGCTGCCGTCCCTATGCCGAGGCAGTAGCCGCAGGCCGCACCGAGATCAACCGCTGCCCGCCCGGTGGTGACGCAGGCGTCGATCGCCTCGCCGGATTGCTCGGACGATCCGGCTTGCCGCTCGATCCGGCGTGCGGTCCCAGCCTCCCCCCGAGCGCAGCGGTCATCGATGAAACCGCGTGCATCGGCTGCACCCTGTGCATCCAGGCATGCCCGGTGGACGCCATCGTCGGTGCGGCGAAGGTCATGCACACGGTATTGCTCGACACGTGCACCGGTTGCGAGCTGTGCGTGCCCCCCTGCCCCGTCGATTGCATCAGCATCGTCCCCGTGCGGGAACTGCGCTCGCGCCGCTTCGAAGTGCCGGAGCGCGATCCCGCCGATTGGCGCAACGCTGCGAACGCAGCGCGAACGCGCTTCGAAGCGCGCCGCCGGCGGCTCGCGCGCGAGACGCTCGAACGCGAAGCGCGCCTGGTACGCAAGGCGGAGCACAAGCTCGAATCCCTGCCCCCGGATGACCCGGACGGTGCCCGCAAGCGCGCCGTCATCGAAGCGGCTCTGGCTCGCGCCCGCGCACGCCGGGCCACCGCAGCGTGAATCCGCAAAAGCGCCACGAGATCTTTCGCCGGTTGCGTGAGGCGAACCCGAACCCGCGCAGCGAACTAGCCTACACCACGCCGTTCGAACTGCTGGTATCCGTGGTGCTGTCAGCCCAGGCCACCGACAAGAGCGTGAACCTGGCCACGGCGAAGCTCTACCCGATCGCGAACACACCCCAGGCACTGCTCGCCCTGGGGCCGGCCAAACTCGAGCACGCCATCAAGACCATCGGCCTGTACCGCACCAAGGCGAAGAATGTCATCGCGCTCTGCCGCGAACTGATCGACAAGCATGGCGGCGAGGTGCCACGCGACCGCGCCGCCCTCGAAGCGCTGCCCGGTGTGGGCCGCAAGACCGCCAACGTGGTGCTGAACGTCGCCTTCGGCGAACCGACGATTGCGGTCGACACGCACATCTTCCGCATCGCGAACCGCATCAACCTGGCACCCGGCAAGGACGTGCTCCAGGTGGAGTCGAAGCTCCTCAAGTTCGTACCGGAGGAATTCAAGCAGGATGCGCATCACTGGCTCATCCTGCACGGCCGCTACGTGTGCAAGGCGCAGAAGCCGGATTGTCCGCGCTGCATCATCGCCGACCTGTGCGAGTACCGCGACAAGACGGTGGACGCCGTGAAGCCGCCGCCTCGGTCCCGGCCCCGCGCCCTCTGATCGATCGTGTTCGCTCCCTCACGCGATCAGGCACGCGACCTCTTCTTCGACACCTGGCGCAAGTACCGCGCCGGGCTGCCCCTCGAGGGACTGGAACGGCTCGTGGTGGGGTTGCTGACCGAGCACCCCGAGTACCACGAATTGCTCGACCAGCCCGACCGGCACAAGCAGGCGAACTACGAAGGTGGACGCGTGAACCCGTTCCTGCACCTGTCGCTCCACCTCGCCGTGGAGGAGCAGTTGTCCATCGACCAGCCGATCGGGGTTCGTGCCGCGTGCGCGCAGCTCGAAGCACGCCACGGATCCGCCCACGATGCCAAGCACGAGGTGATGACCTGCCTCATCGAGGCCCTGCGCGACGCACAGGTCCGCAATGGCGCCTTCGACACGGTGGCCTACCTGCGCTGCCTCACCAAGCGAGCGGGCTCCTGAAACGACGACGGCGCCGGGAAGGGCGCCGTCGTCACGCAACCGCGAACACGGAGGTCAGTACTTGTACTGCAACCCCGGCTGCTTGGAAAAATAGGCGGCCAGATCGGCGATGTCCTGCTTGGAAAGCGGCGCGGCCATGCCGTTCATGATGGCGTTCTTGCGCTTGCCGCTCTTGTAGGCCTTGAGCGTGTGCTTGAGGTAGTCCTCATGCTGGCCCGCGAGCAGCGGATAGTCGGGCGTCAAGGGCTTGCCACCGCCGGGGCCGTGGCAGGCCGCACAGGTTTCGGCCTTCTTCTCGCCGGCCGCCGCGTCACCACCGGCCCAGGCCGACGTTGCCGCCAGACCGAGCGCCAGCACCGCGATCGAGAATGCGCTCTTCATGGAACTCGTCCCCCGAACGATCATCATTTCGCCGCCTTCTCCGCGGTCGCGTAGTACGCCGCGAGGTCCGCCATGTCCTGCTCGGAGAGGCTGCCGGCGATGGCACGCATCGACGGGTGGTTGCGGTCCCCGGACTTGTACGCCTTGAGCGCGGCCACGATGTAGTTGGCACTCTGCCCGCCCAGCTTGGGCACCATGTAGACCTCGGGATAGGCAGTCCGGAACCCCTCGATCCCGTGACAGCCTTCGCACATCTGCGTCTTCTTCTGGCCGCTGCCGGCATTGCCTTCGGCCTGGGCCGTGCCGCCGATCGTGAACGCCGCTGCGGCCAGGACGACCGCCATCAATGGAGTGTTCATGCGTAGATGGTCTTCTAGAGCGATCGAATAACCGCGGATTGTGAGGGGAGACGCGGTCCCGGTCAACCGCCCGGCAGCGGCACGCCCTCGACGATGATTTCCCTGTGCACGTAGCGCTTGTCGTGGGTGTCCTCGACGATGGCCTGCAACTCCCCCTCCTTCTCCGGCACGAAGTAGAAGCGGAAGCTCGGATTGTCGGAGATCGAGAAATCCACGTCGGCGCTCATGATGGTCTTGCCGGCATAGGTGACCTTGACCTGGCGCACGAACTGGGGCGTCCTGGTGTCGTCGAAATCCGAGGCGAGGGCCGATTCGTTCGGGTGCCGGATCATGAGCTGCACCAGCGCCGGCTTGTGCGCCTCGACGGTCTCGTCGGCGAAGCGGAACTTCATCGTGCCCACGAGATTGGCCGGCATGCGGTTCTTGTCACCCGGGGCGGAACAGCCGCCCGCGGCCTTGACCCACCGCGAAGCCATGTAGAGTTTGCCGTCGTTGGTCTCGGCGATCGCCCGCACGAAACTGAAGTCCTCGAAGCGCAACCGCGTTTCCACCTGGGCACGACCGCTGTCGGGGGTGAACTGGAAGATGCCCGCTGCCGGCGACGGGTTGCGCTCGACGATCAGGTACACCTGCTTGATGTACTGGCCGGGCGTCTGGTCGATCTGGGCCTTTACCGCCACCGGCACCGTCGACGCGTCGTCGGCGCGCGTGCTCAAGTACACCCGCACCACGTCCTTGCCGTCCAGGATCTCCCGTTCGCCGAACATCATCTGCCGGATCGGCGGCCAGTACTGGCTCTTCGCCGGATCGGGTTCGGCCTTTTCGTTGGCCACGGCCGCACCGAGCGGCAGTACCAGGAGCAGCCCGGCGAGCAGGCCCTTGCACAGCGGATTCATTGCGTCACGCCCCCGTCCCACGCGAGGCCCGCAGTATACCGCCGCTCTACTCCCATTCGAGCTCGGTGTAGGCGGTGGTCACGTTGCGGCGATGGAAATCGTCGAAGTTGACCCATTTGTCCCGCTCCGACAGGCCGACCTCGTCGGTCGCCTCTTCGATGGTCTTGCGGCGCTTGATGGCGGCACGGGTCTCGCGGACGATCAGCGCGAGATAGTCGCGCTCGGGCTCGAGGGCCTGGGGCCAGGGCGCGTCGGTCTTGCCGTGACCGGGCACGAAGCGCTGTACCGAGACGCGGGACAGCGTATCCAGCACCTCGAGGAATCCGGTGATCTTGCCGTCGACCACCGGCGTGTGGCTCACGAACAGCAGATCCCCGAGCCACAGCGTGCCGGTACGCTCGTCGAAGACGGTGACGTCGTTGTCGGTGTGAGCCACCGGCCACGCCTTGATCCGGATGGTACGCCCGCCGAGATCGAGCACGGTCTCGTCGCGCACCAGTTGCGTCGGCGGAATCACCTCGCTGCCAGCCGCGTGGTCGCCCAGGTCACGCTTCAGCGCATTAAGATAGGGCCGCGCACGCTGTCCCATGGAACGCGGCAGGTTCTCGTGCCCGATCACCACCGCCCGGTCCTCGCGAAACGCAGCGGTCCCGAAAAAATGATCGGGATGCACGTGCGTGAGGATGATCCAGCAGACGGGCCTGTCGGTGGTCCGCCGGATCGCCGCACGCAGTGCCCGCCCGACCGCGGCCGAACCGCCGGTGTCGATCACGGCCACGCACTTCTCGCCGACGATGAAACCGATGTTGGCCTGGTCGCCCATGTTCCCGGGCGCTCGTTCCTCGAGGCTGCCGTAGTGCACGAAGTTGCCCGGCGCGACCTCGCTCAGCGCGAAGGGATCGAGCACGTCGGCGGCGAACGTCGATGCAACGCCGACGCTCCACGCGAGCAAGGCTGCGGCAATTCGGCTGGGGTCCATGGCGGGCGCGGATCATACGCGCCGCAGTACCGTCCGGGCAACGCGCTTGCGGACCGGCATCGCGTTCTATTACCGTGCGCAGGATGGTCGCCGTCATCCGCGTTGTCGCGCTGTTCGCGTTGTTCCTGTCCGCACTCGCCGCCGCCACCGAGCCGGTCCGCTTGGCCGAAGGCGTGTACGCCTTCGTCGAACCCGCCGGCGAAGTTGCACCGGAGAACCTGGGGCACGTCGGCAACGGCGGGTTCATCGTGGGCGCCACCGGCATCGTCGTGATCGACGCGGGCGTGTCGTACCGTCATGGGCTGGAACGCCTCGCGGCCATCCGCCGCGTGAGCGATCGGCCGATCGAGCTCGTGATCTTCACGCACGCCATGCAGGAGTTCATCTTCGGCGCCGCCGCGTTTGCCGAAACCGGTGCGGCGTTCCTCACGCACGCGAAGAGTGCGGAGCTCATGCGCGCGCGCTGTGAGCACTGCCTCGCGAATCTGAAGGTGATCCTCGGCGAGGAAGCGATGGCGGGCACGCGTCTGATCGTCCCCGATCGGACTCTCGATGGCGACACCGTGCTCGAGATCGGCGGACGCACCGTCGAGCTGATCCACCCGGGCTGGGCCGCCACCCCCGGCGATGTCCTGGTGCTCGACCGTGCGAGCGGCGTGCTGTTCGCCGGCAGCGTCATCCAGGTCGGTCACATTCCGGAATTGCGCGACGGCAAGCTCGGCGGTTGGATCGATGCGGTCGCACTCGTGCAACGCCTTGCACCGGCAGCGATCGTTCCTGGCTACGGCCCTGTCATCGACGTCGCCGGCGCGGGACGCACCGCCGATTACCTCACCGCGATCGACCGGCGCATGCGCGAGCTCTACGCGCACAGCACCAGCCTGCTGGATGCCGTGGATGCTTCCGCCCTGCCCGCGTTTGCGCACTGGGCCGGCTACGGCACCATTCATCGCCGCAACGCCCTGCATCAGTACCTGCAGCTCGAGGTCGAAGACCTGGAGCGGTAGGTTGATACCCCCCCGACGGGCCTGCGGCCCCTCCCCCCAGGGGGCCAGCCCGCTTGGGGCGGCCCGGCGCGGGCTGAAGGTGACGTCCCCCCCGATGGGCCTGCGGCCCTTCCCCCCGGGGGGACCAGCCACGTGGGTTGACCCGCCTATAATCCACTCACCCTCCTCCCGGAACCACCGCCTTGGGCAATCGACTCTCGAAGATCTACACCCGTACCGGCGACGCCGGCACCACCGGTCTGGGCGACGGCTCGCGCGTGCCGAAGCAGAGTCCGCGCATCGAAGCGATCGGCGCGGTGGACGAACTGAACAGCCAAGTGGGCGTGCTCCTGGCCGAACCGATCGGCGACGAACTGCGCGCGCTGCTCACCTCGATCCAGCACGACCTGTTCGATCTCGGCGGCGAACTGAGCATCCCCGGCTACACCGCCATTCGCGACGACCACGTCACGCAGCTCGAGACCGCGCTCGACCGCCACAACGACGATCTGCCGCCGCTCAAGGAATTCATCCTGCCAGGCGGGGCGCGCGCTGCGGCGCTGTGCCACGTGGCGCGGGCCGTGTGCCGCCGCGCCGAACGCCGGGTCGTGGCGCTCGCCCCGGCCGATCCGGTATCGCCGTTGTGCCAGCGCTACCTCAACCGGCTCTCCGACCTGCTGTTCGTGCTGTGCCGGGTGCTGAACCGGCACGCCGGCGTCTCCGACGTCTACTGGCGCAAGGACCGCGCCGGTGGTGCATCCGGTTGAGGGCAGACGGCCGTATCAGGTTCAGATGATGGACGCCGCGGACAGCCTCGACGACCTCATGGCTCGTTGCGCCCTGCGCGACCAGCGCGCTTTCGCCGAGCTGTATCGGCGCTCATCCGGGCGGCTGCTGGCGGTCGCGATGCGCATCGTGCGGCGCCGTGACTGGGCCGAGGACGTGCTGCAGGAAAGCTTCGTCAACATCTGGAACCACGTGACCGACTACAGCCGTGCCAAGAGTGCCCCGATGACCTGGATGACCGCCATCGTGCGCAACCGGGCGCTCGACTGGGCGCGCCGGCCTAAGCACGAGACGGCGGACGAGGATCTCGACGGCCTGATCGAGAACTGGGAGGACAGCACGCCCGGCCCAGCCCAACGCCTGGTTGCGGCCGGCGAGGCCGGGCAGCTCGACGATTGCCTGCGCCAGCTGTCCGGCCAGCAGCGTCAGTCGATCGCGCTCGCCTACATGCACGGCCTCTCGCACAGCGAACTCGCGGATCACCTCGGTGAACCGCTCGGCACCATCAAGACGTGGATCCGGCGCGGTCTGGAAAAGCTGCGCGGATGCCTCGAAGCAGGCAATGCCGCCTGAACCATGAAAATCACCGATCCTCGAGGCCGTTCCCTGCTCGCTGCCGAATACGTGCTCGGCACGATGACGGGCCGCACGCGCGCCCGCTTCGAGCTGTGGCTGCGCAGCGATCCGGGGCTGCGCAAGGAGGTGGCCGCGTGGCAGGAACGCCTGGAACCGCTGTCGGCCACCGCGGCAGAGCTGGTGCCAAGCGATCGCGTCTGGCGTGGCATCGCGGCGCGCATCGCAGCGCGATCGGCACCGCGCGAAAGCTGGCTCGGAAGCCTGGCGTTCTGGCGCGGATCGTCCTTCGTCTCCGCGATCGCCGCCGCCCTCATGTTCGGCTACATCGCGTTGACACCCAGGGACCACGCACTCACGCCGGACAATGCGATGGTCGTGGTGATGGCGGACGATCAGTCGAAACCGGCCATGACCGTGGCGTGGACCATGCAGGAGCAAGCCAAGCCGCGCCTGCGCATCCGCGTGATCGGCCACCAGCAGATGGACCCGGGCACCTCGTGGGAATTGTGGATGCTGCCGGGCGAGGATCAGCCGCCGAAATCGCTGGGGCTCATCACCACGCACGACACGCAGTACGTGGAGGTACCCCCGGAGATCAAGGCGAAACTCGACAAGGCCGCCGGCTTGGCAATGAGCGTCGAACCGGAACGCGGATCACCTACGGGTCTACCGACAGGGCCGGTGCTTTACTCCGGCAAGTGCCTCGAGATCTGAAGCGGTTGCGCCACCAGGAACTTCAGCGTTCCATGTAGTGCAACAGGTTCGAACTGGTCTGCCGCAAGCGCGCCGAGAGCAAGGTCACGAGCTTGATCAGGATCTTCGCGCCGAGGCTCGGCTCTTCGAGGATGATCTTCACCATCGCATCGCGCGTGAGCACCGCGAACGTGGTCGGATCCACCGCGGTGCAGGTGGCGAAACGCGGCTCGCCGTCGATCATCGACATCTCGCCGAGCGTGGCTCCCGGCCCCACCGAGGTCATCGGTTGCAGCATCGCGTTGCGATCCTTCTTCACGATCTCCACGCGCCCCTGGATGATGAGCATCATGTAGTCGTCGACGTCGCCTTCGCGGATGATGGTCTGGCCCGGTTCAGCCCGGTAGATCTCCATCGACTTGGCGAGCATCTGGATGTCGCTGCGCGTGAAGTCGGAGAAGAATTTGGAATGGCCGATCATGTCGAAGATCTGCTGGGCGAGCACGGTACCTTCCCCGATGTGCTCCAGCGTCTTCAGCGCCCAGTTCTGCGCCTCCACTTCGCTCCCAAGCCGATCTGCCAGCTCCACGTCTCCTGCGCTCCCCTCGATCTTTTTCGGCGGCCTGGAACGAAACCGTTCCGACGAAGCATTATGGGCCACGCGCCACGGATTTGTGAACTTCTGCCGGTCGGCTCGGGCGGTACAACTGCCGGTCGATCCAGGGGATTTTCCGGTTGCGGTGGGCTTGGGCGTGTCGATTTCGTTGACAGATTTGGTCGCCTCCCGTCACCATGGGTTGCGCCGCCGGGAGTTCCGGCCGCACGCACGGCAGGGGCCCGGGCGTTCCGACCAGTGTCGAGGGGATGGGGCCGTCCGCAGCCAATGCCTGCGGGTCCAAGGCTCCGACCACGGTGCCGCACCGCGATGGTGCGGCCAGCACCCGGAGTTCCGCCATGGCCACCCCCTCCGTCGTCGAAATCGTCGCCGGCCTGTTGCTGACCGTCTCGCAGCTGTCCGGCTACCCCGTGCCTCAAGGTGTCCCGCCGATCCACCTCCTGTCGGAACGGGAGATGGCCGAGCAAATCTGCGGGGGACCCTGTGGCGTCCGGGCCTTCTACCTCGACGGCCAGGGCGTTTACCTGCGCGACGACCTGGATGTCGTCAACGACCTCAAGGCGCGGTCGATCCTGCTGCACGAGTTGGTCCACCACTTCCAGCATGAGTCAGGCCGGTTTGCGGCGATGGGGTCCTGCGAGCGCTGGCTGGCCCGGGAGGACGAAGCCTACCGGCTACAGAACAGCTACCTGTCGGGCAACCGCAGCGGGACGCGGTTCGTGTTCGACTACCTGCCGGAGCGGTGCCGGGAGGTCGGAACCGGGTCAGTCAGAAATTGAGCTCTTCCGGGGTCTGCCCTGGGATTGGTCGGCGTCGCGGCCGCTGGAGCCTTGCAAGCGTCCTGCCTAACGCCGGGATTCGAGAAGTTCGCGCCACGGACCGCGCAGCCCCCGCTCTCACCTACCCCCAGCAAGATGGGAGCGGGTATGTGAGGGCATGCGTCTCGACTTCGGCAATCGCAGGCACTCCTTCCCCCGGCTGTGCCGGGGGAAGGCTGGGATGGGGGCAGGCAACACCGGTACAACGCGGATTGCCGGCCATGCTTAAGCCGTACCGCCCACCGTAAGCCCGTCGATCTTGAGGGTGGGCTGCCCCACCCCCACCGGCACGCTCTGTCCGTCCTTGCCGCAGGTACCAACGCCCGGATCGAGGCTCATGTCGTTGCCGATCATCGAAACGTGCTTCAGCACCTCGGGACCATTGCCGATCAGGGTCGCGCCTTTCACCGGGTAGGTGACCTTGCCGTCCTCGATCATGAAGGCTTCCGCGGCGCTGAACACGAACTTGCCGCTCACGATGTCCACCTGGCCGCCACCGAAGTTGACGGCGTAGAGCCCGCGCTTTACCGACTTGATGATTTCCTGCGGATCCTTGTCGCCGTTCAGCATATAGGTGTTGGTCATGCGCGGCATCGGGATGTGCGCATAGGATTCGCGCCGGCCGTTGCCGGTGACCGGCACGCCCATCAGGCGCGCGTTGAGCGAATCCTGGATGTACCCCTGCAGCACGCCGTTCTCGATCAGGGTCGTGCGCTGGGTCGGATTGCCCTCGTCGTCGACGTTGAGTGAGCCCCGCCGGCGTGCGATGGTGCCGTCATCCACCACCGTGACCCCGGGTGCTGCCACCCGCTCGCCGATGCGGCCGCTGAACGCGGAACTGCCCTTGCGGTTGAAATCGCCCTCGAGTCCGTGACCGATCGCTTCGTGCAGCAGGATGCCGGGCCAGCCCGGCCCGAGCACGACGGTCATGGTCCCGGCTGGGGCCGGACGCGCCTCGAGATTGATGAGCGCCTGGTGCACCGCCCTCTGCGCATAGTCGCGCAGCACCGCGTCGGTGAAGTAGGCGTAGTCGAAGCGCCCGCCGCCGCCGGCCGAACCTTGTTCGCGCCTGCCGCCGTCCTCGGCAATGACCTGCACCGACAGCCGCACCAGCGGGCGCACGTCGGCCGCCGTCAATCCGTCACTGCGGGCGATGAGCACCACCTCGTACTCACCGGCAAGCCCGGCGATGACCTGCTTCACGCGCGGATCGATCGCACGGGCAAATCCCTCGAGGCGTTCCAGCAGCGCGACCTTGTCGGCATCCGGGAGGCTCGCGAGCGGATCGTGGGGAGCGTACAGCTCGCGACCGACGCCGCGACGCGCCACGGCGGCGCGCTGCTGCGCGCCCTGTTGCGCGATCGCGCGGGTGGCCCGGGCTGCCGATTCGAGCGCCGGCAGGCTGATGTCATCGGAGTATGCGAAAGCGGTCTTCTCGCCCGCCACCACGCGGACACCCACGCCCTGGTCGATGGAGAAGCTGCCCGATTTGACCTTGCCCTCCTCCAGGCTCCAGCCCTCGCTGCGGGTGTACTGGAAATACAGGTCGGCGTAGTCGGCATGGTGACTCATGATCTGGCCGAACACCGGTTCCAGCGCCGCAAGCTCGAGGCCATAGGGTGCCAGCAGCGTGTCGCGAGCCGTCGCGAGCGAGAGTTCGGGGATGCGGAGCTGTTCGAGGATTGCGGTCATGGTGGGCAAGCGCAGGAGGACAAGTGGGTCAGACGCCGGCGAGCGTGCGATGTTCCAGGGCCGGCAGGCTCGCTCGCATGCGAGCCTGGTACGTGGGGTCGATTTCGGCGACCACCACCCCGGGTTCGCGGGCCCGCTCCGCGATCACTTTGCCCCAGGGGTCGATGATCATGCTGTGGCCGTGGGTCTCGCGGCCGTTCGGGTGCGACCCACCCTGGGCCGGCGCGATCACCCAGGCGAGGTTCTCGATGGCCCGGGCGCGCAACAGCGGCTCCCAGTGGGCGCGGCCCGTGGTAGCGGTGAAAGCCGAGGGCACGAAGAGGATGTCGACCACCCCCATGGCGCGATACAGCTCGGGGAACCGCACGTCGTAGCAGATCGACAGGCCAAGCCGCCCGAACGGGGACGCGGCCGTCTTCACTTCACGACCCGGCGTGATGGTGCGCGCCTCGCTGAACTTCTCGGCGCCGAGCTCCAGTCCGAAAAGATGGATCTTGTCGTAACGCACGACGCGCTCGCCGCGGTCGTCGTACAGCAGACTCGCGTTGTAGACCTTGCCCTCGACCGGCGATTCGAGCGGCACCGAACCGCCCAGCAGCCAGATGCCGTGCCGCCTGGCAGTTTCCGCGAGGAATCGCTGGATCGGCCCGTCGCCATCGCGTTCCCGGGCAGCCACCTTGTCGGTGTCCTTCATGCCCATGATGCCGAAATATTCGGGCAGCGCCACGAGGCGCGCGCCCTGGGCCACTGCGTCCGCGATCAACTTGCCGGCCCTGCCGAGGTTCGCATCCACGTCCGGACCGGACACCGTCTGGACGGCTGCCACGCGGAACGGCGCGGGCAGAGCGCCTGCTGGCGGGGATGCCGATTTCGGCTGGAGCTGGTCGTCTGGCATGGAAGTGAGAGGGTCGTGAGAGTCCGCAGTTTAGCGTTGCCGTCCCGGCGTGGGCTCCGGCGGCCGCTGGACCTTGGCCACGACCGGATCGGCCCACCCGCCCGTGATCTTGTACTCGAAGGCGATGAACTGATCCAGCGGATCCCTGAGCGCCTTGCCCACGAGGAAGGTCGCAAGTCCGATGGCCGGGTTCACGATCGCCGTCCCCACGGCAACGCTGTCGCTGATCGAGGGGACGACGCGCACTTCCAGCGCCTGGGTCTCGCGGACGGTGTCCACGTCGCCTTTCATGTTGACGCGCGCGGCTGAACCGATCATGCGCATGTCGTTGGTATGCATCACGCCGTTCTTGATGGCAAACGTGCCGTTGATGCTGTCGAAAGCGAAGCCCTCGCTGAAGACGTCCTTGAAATCGAGCGACACGCGCCGCGGCAGCGACTGCAGGCTCACCACGCCCAGCAGGCGGCCGATGCCGGGTTCGAGCTTGAGGAACCGGCCCTTTTCGACATCGAGCTTCACCTCGCCGTTCAAGCTCGGGTAATCGAGACGGTACGGCACGCCGACCCAGTCGACGTTGCCGGAGAGCGTCGACTTGCCGCCCGCCACGCCCTCGGGACGCTTGATGCGCCGGAAGAAAGCGCCCGCGTCGTTGACCTTGAGAGTGGCCACGAGATTGGTGCGCGGCGTGCCGCGTATGGATTGCCAGGCCCCGGTGCCGGAGAACTCGAAGTCGGGGTTGCGGATCTCGAGCCGCTCGACCTGCCAAATCGGTCCGTTGGGCGTCGCCTTGAGCACCAGCGCGCCAAGATCCAGTCCGCCGAACTGGAAGCTGTCCGCCGTGACGTCGAAGGCCGGCAGATCGCGCCCGGCGATCGGCTCCGCTCCTGTGCCCGTGGCCTCGGACTCCGGATCGGGCACGTTGAGACGCGCGAGGCGTGCCACGAGCTTGCCGTTGCCGCCCGGAATCCAGTCGATGTCGCCTTGCACTTCACGGCTCGCGAGGTGCCCGTCCCAGAGGTCGGTCTTGCGGTTCACCTTGAGCGCCACGTCGTTCAGGGTGCGCCCGAACGCCTCCACTTGCTTCGCCTTGAGATCGAGCGCCACGACGTCGAACCCTGCAGGCGGATCATTGCCGCGGGCATGCGCCGCATCGTGCAGGTCGAGCCATGCATCCACGTCGATGAGATCGAAAGCGCCGGTAACGACGATGCCCGCGGCGTCCGGCAGCTTCGCGTTCGGTCCGAAGTCGATCGCTCCGCGCTCCACCGTGGTGGCCTTGGCGGCGGGGTCCAGGGCGAAGATCGCGGACAACCGTTGCCCGAGGCTCAGCTGCACCACCTCCTCGCCCGGCCGCGCACGTCGCTGCGCCCGCAACGTCACTGCTTCGCCAGCCGCCTTCGCGAGCGGCGGGGGCAGCTTGAGCGTGACACCCGCGAGTTCGCTCTCGATCGACATCTCGCTCACCCCCTTGCGCATCGTGGCACGCGCCTTCCAGTCGGTCTCGCCTTCAGCGTACGCCAGCCAGCCGGTGCCGAGGGTGCGCTGCAGGCGCGCCATGTTTGCGCGACCATTCGCGTTGACGCTCACCGCCCCGCCCGACTCGGTGGCCACGCTGAACCGCGTCGGCCCGTCGAAGATGGTCGCGGTCCCGTTGGTGACCTTGGCACCTTCCTCCGAGAAGGCGAGCACTGCATTGAGGTTCGTCATGTCGGGTATCGTCTGGCTGCCCGAGATGCGGTTGTCCACGAACTGGTAGGAGCCTGCCACCCGCGTGTCGCGCCCGCGTTCCAGCGGAATGCGCAGTTCGAGATCGAGCTTGCCGCGACCCTGGGCTCGCAGCCCGCGGGTGACACCGCCGATCATCCGCCCCACCGGACTCGCCTCGACGAAATCGAGGAATGCCTGGGACTCGCCTTCACCGCCGCCCTTGATCTCGAGCATCGGATCGTGGGGCGAGAGCTCGGGAATCACCGACACGGTGCGACCGAGCGCGACTCCCATGATCCGCCCGACGGCATCCACTTCCATCCGGGCACCGCGGAAGTGGATGGTGCCGTTTGCGTCGTCCACCGTCGGCCAGCCCGGCGCGAAGCGGAGCTTGAAGCCTTCGAGGTTGGCCGTGATCTCGAACACGCCGGTCTTGCCCGGCTTGTCGTAGGGGAAGTCCGCGAGGTTGCCCTGCAATCGGCATTTGACGTCCTTCGCGACACCCGATTCGAACGCGTTCGCAAGCCATTGCCGGGTGTTCGGTCCCACCCGCAGCGGCACGTAGTGGACGATGGCACCCGCCTCGAAGCGCGCGAGCTGCGCCGTGAGATCGATGCGCCCCGGGCCTTCGGCGCCGCGCTGGAAGGTGCCGGACAAGCCCCCCGAGACTTCGGCATTGGCGAACACCAGTCGCCCGACGCGCACGGCGAGCGGACCGTTGGTGCGGTCCCAGTCCACCTGCGCCTTCAAGACGTCGAACGCGAGCGGTCGCTCGAATGCCGCCGGCATGGTGAGCACCAGGCCGGCACTGTCCACTTCCACCTTGCCGCCGTTGCGGTCGGAAACGATCCGGCCGCTCAATCCGGACACGCCAGGCATGGCGCCGTTCGGGGCCATACCCACGCCACGCAAGGTCGCTTGCAGATCGAAGCGGCCGGTGTTGACGGTCTCGCTGTCCCAACCGAGCTTCAGGTTCTGCACGCGGCCTTGCGGGCTTGCCTGTGCCAGCCGTTCGCGCCAGGCCGCGTCGAGCGGCAGGCTGCCCGCGATGGCGGCGAGAGTCGCCAGGTCGAGCCGGTCTGCCTCGATCTGATAACTCGCCGGCTGATTGCCCGACGCCGGCTGACGGCGGAACAGCCAGTCGGTCGGCCCCAGGGTGGTACCGTTGGCGAGCGCCAGCGACAGACGCTGGCCGGATGCCTCGAAGCCACCGGTGCCGCGAGTCAAGCCGAGCCGACCCTGGAGACCCGCCAGTTCCAGGGGTACCAGCCCCTCGCCCAGCGTCGCCTTCAGTCCGGCCACACGCAGGTCGGCCGTCACGCGCGTCACGGCACCCTCGGCCACGTCGGCCCACGCCTCCACGTCGGCCACGCCGCCGTCCACGTCGATGGGCAGATCGATCCACGTCTTGCCGGCCGAGACGGCGACGAACTCGGTCTTCGCATAGAGCCTGCCGCGCCACCGCGCGAGGCCCTGGCCGAGGCGACGCCGGAAATCGCCGCGCACATCCACCACCGACCCGACCTCGGCGGGCGGCGCGAAACGCAGGCCGAATCGGTGCTCGCGCCCATCGTTGGTGAGGGCGAAGTCCACCTGATCGAGCGCGAGCGGCGGGGCGCCGCGCTTCTCGTCGATCCAGGTCAAGGTCGCTGCGCGGATCTGGATCTCCTCCTGCTCGAGCAGCCAGTCGCCAAGACTGCCGTCGGCGCCATCGGTCTCGACCACGAAGCCGGCGACCGTGATCACACCGGCAGCGTCACGGCGGATCGTGAGGTCGGGCCGGTCGATGATCAACGCATGCAGCCGCAACTCAGCCCACAGGACCGAGCGCAACGCGAGCGTCGCCTCCACGTGACCGAGCTCCAGTGCCGGACGATTCTCCCGATCGTAGACGACGATGCCGTCGAGCTTGAGGCTCGGCCGGTACCCCGACCAGGCGCCGGACGCATGGCCGATCGTCACCCGCTGACCCACCGCGCGGCTCACCCCGGACTCGATCCACGGGCGATAGCGGTCGATGTCGGGCAACACGTAGTAGCGGATCCCGAGCATCACCGCCGCGAACGCGAAGCCGGCGATCAGCACCATCCACGTCAACACCCGATAGGTGTGGACGGTCAAGTGCCAGGCGAGATGGAAGTGGTGGCGGCGAAACACGGGAGCGGGACGGATCGACGGGCACGGTCGGTCGGCTTCTCGAACGGACACATCCGCGACGGGACCGTAGAATCCGGCACCCGACCCGCTGCTGCCGCACGGAAGCGGCGTCGAACCGCGGGTGACGGCGGCCCCTTCGCGAGCGTTGCGAACCCGGGCGCTCCGGCGACCCGCGAAGGAATGACCGCGACCTAGCTCGGAAGTTTACCGTGACACCCGACCAGCCCGAAGTCCCTTCGAACCCGCGCGAGCGCGCCCGCACCCTGTCGCGGTATGCCCGACGGCTCCTCGACCGCGAACCGGCGCTGCTGGATGGCGACGCCCTCAGCGTCCCGTGGACCGCGCAACGCATGCTCGCGGCGCTGGAAGCCGCGGCGCCGGGTGACGAGACGGCACTGGCCCGGGCATTGCGGCACCTGCGTGCCCGCGTCCTCCTCCATACGCTCGCCGGCGACCTGGCCGGCCTCACCAGCCTCGAGGGGGTGACCGGCACCATCACGGCGCTGGCCGAAACCACCATCGCATTCGCGCTGGCACGCCTCGATCGGTGGATGGCGGCGATCCACGGCGAGCCGAGCTCGCGCGACGGTGCACGCCAGCACCTGATCGTCGTGGGCATGGGCAAGCTCGGAGGCGGCGACCTCAACGCCTCGTCGGACGTCGATCTCGTGTTCGTGTATCCGGAGGACGGCGACACCACCGGTGCCCGACCGCTGTCCTGCCACGAGTACTTCACGCGCCTCGGCCGCAAGCTGATCGCGGCACTCAACGAGATCACCGAAGACGGCTTCGTGTTCCGCGTGGACATGCGCTTGCGACCCTACGGCGAGAGCGGACCGCTCGCGGTGAGCTTCGACACGCTCGAACAGTACTTCACCGCGCAAGGACGCCCCTGGGAGCGCTATGCGTGGGTGAAGGGGCGCGCACTCACGGGGGATCGCGAAGCGGAACTTATGGCGATCGTCACACCCTTCGTGTACCGCCGGCATCTCGATTTTGGCGCCATCCAGTCGATGCGCGAGCTGCACGCCCAGATCCGCGACGAGGTGAAACGCCGCGACATGGCGGACAACATCAAGCTTGGGCCCGGCGGCATCCGCGAGATCGAGTTCACCGCTCAGGTGTTCCAGCTGATCCGTGGCGGGCGCGATCCGGGCCTGCGCATCCGTCCGACCGTGGCCGCGCTGCGCGCGATCGCACAGCGCGGGTTGATTCCCGTCAACGTCCTGCCGAAGCTCGAAGCGGCCTATCGGTTCCTGCGAAATCTGGAGCACCGGCTGCAGTATCTGGACGACCAACAGACGCAGACCCTGCCGGCATCGGACGAAGACCGGGCGCGCATCGCGGCTGCCATGAACTGCCGCGACTGGTCCGAGTTGCGCGCGCGCCTGGACGAGCATCGCGACGATGTCGCGCGGCAGTTCGAAGCGCTGTTCTCGGAAAGCCGCACCATCGGCGACGGCGATACGCTCGAATCGGTGGCATCCGCGGCGGTCGATGACCCGCACACTCTCGCCACTCTGGCCGAACTCGGCTACGAGAATCCCGAAGCGACACTGCGGCGCATTGCCGAGCTGCGCGATAGCGTGCGGTTCCGGCGCATGTCGGCATCGGGTCAGGCCCGCGTGGACCGGTTGCTGCCGCGACTGCTGCGGGCAGCCGCCACGTTTGCGCCGGCGGGGTCGACCTTCGAGCGCCTGCTCGCACTGGTCGACAGCATCGGCCGGCGCGAATCGTATCTCGCGCTGCTCATCGAGTTTCCGCAGGCGCTGGAGTCGGTCGCGCGCCTTGCCTCGCTGTCGTCGTGGGCGGCGGACTATCTCGCCCGGCATCCGATGCTGCTCGACGAGTTGCTCGATCCGCACCAGCTCGCCGAGCCCGACTGGCCCGCACTCGACGCGCGTCTCACGTCGGACCTCGCCGAAGCCGAGGGCAACGTCGAGCGGCAGATGGACCTGCTGCGCAACTTCAAGCACGCTCAGACCTTCCGGCTCCTCGCCCTCGATCTGGCCGGCGCCATCACGCTCGAACGCCTGTCGGATCACCTGAGTGATCTCGCGACGCGCATCCTGCGTCACGTGGTTGCCATCGCCTGGCGGCACGTCCGCACCCGGCATCGCGACGACCCCCAGTTCGCCGTGGTGGCCTATGGCAAGTTCGGCGGCAAGGAACTCGGCTATGCGAGCGACCTCGATCTCATCTTCCTGTACCGCGACGAAGCCGCGGAGGCTCCGGAGAACTATGCGCGGCTGGCGCAGCGCATCAATACCTGGCTCACCAGCTTCACGGGTGCTGGCACGCTCTACGAAACCGACCTGCGCCTGCGGCCGGACGGCGCCAGCGGCCTGCTGGTGAGCCGGTTCGACGCCTTCGAAGCCTACCAGCGCACCCAGGCATGGGTCTGGGAGCACCAGGCGCTCACCCGCGCGCGGTTCGTGGCAGGCGACATCGCGATCGGCAATGCGTTCGAGCGACTGCGGATCGACGTGCTGCAGCTGCCGCGCGAACCCGGTGCCTTGCGCGAGGAGGTCGTGGCCATGCGCAGCCGCATGCGCGAAGGGCACCCCAATCCGACGCAACTGTTCGACCTGAAACACGATCCGGGCGGCATCGTCGACGTCGAATTCGCAGTGCAGTATCTGGTGCTGGCCCACGCCCGCGAGCACGCGGGCTTGACCGGCAACATCGGCAACATCGCGCTGCTGAGGCTCGCCGGTGAACTGCAGCTCTTAGATCCCGATCTGGCCGTGCGCGCGGGGGATGCCTATCGGGAATACCGGCGTGCACAGCACGCCCTGCGCCTGCGCGGCGATCAATACGCCCGCGTGGACCCCGGGGACTTCGCCGCCGAGCGGGCGACGGTCTTGCAGCTCTGGAGCGCCGTACTCGGCGGGTAATCAGCCGACCGCGGCGGCGTCGACCTTCTTGCCGATCAGCTGGTAGACCGCGAGTTCGCCCTTGCCCTTGAACACGACGTTGCGGGGCTCGCCGAACTCGTAGCGGTTGCCGAGGCGGCGGAACGTGGTCTTGTCGACCACGATGTTGCCGCCGGGGGCTTCGGAAGTGATGCGCGAGGCGACGTTCACCGTGTCACCCCACACGTCGTAGATGAAGCGCGTGGCACCGATGACGCCCGCCACCGCCGGGCCGGTCGCGATGCCCACGTGAAACGAGACGTTGTAGCGGCTGAAGTTGCGGTCGTTGCGCACGAGGTCCTGCAGCTCGAGGGCCATGTCGGCGATGGCATCGACGTAGAACTGGCTGCCCTCCGACAGGCCGCCCGCGACCATGTAGGCATCCCCGATGGTCTTGATCTTCGAGAGGCCGTGGCGCGAGCACAGATGATCGAGGCGCGTGAACACGTCGTTCAGGAAGCTCACCACCTCGCTCGGTGTGAGTTCCTCGGCGAGCCGGGTGAAATTCACGATATCCGCGAACATCACCGTCACGTCGGCGAAGCCGTCGGCAATGGTGGTCTGCTCGTTCTTGAGACGCTCGGCGATGTGCGTGGGCAGGATGCTGGTGAGCAGGTTTTCGGACTTCTCCCGCTCGACGCGCACCAGCTCGTGCTGCTGCGCGAGTTCGGACTGATACAGGTCCTTCTGCTGCACGAAGTAGCGCAGCAGCAGGAACACCACCGTCGAGAGGATGGTGAAGTTCAACACGAAGAAGACGGCGACCGTCTTCATCGGAATGCCGGACTGGTTGCCTTCGGCCAGGAAATAGTCGAAGACCCCGGACATGACGGTGAGCACGGCGTAGGCGACGAACCAGGGAATCGATTCGCGGTGCCCGTACACCACCATGGCGCCGATGGGCGCCAGCAGTGCGAGCAGCACGATGCCCGAGGAACTGACGAAGCTGCCGATCGACCACTGGATCGCGAAGGGCACGAACAGGAACAGTGCCAGTTGCAGGATGCGGTAGTGATCGAAATTCTTGCTCTTGAGGTAGTAGACGAGCAGCACCGCCGACGCGAACTGGTAGCCGAGCGGCAGGCTCGTGGGCAGCCTGAGGCCCATCAGCCAGTAGATCGCCAGCCACAGGAAGGCGGCGATGTTCATGAGCCCCGAGGCGAGCAGCAGCAGGGTCTTGCGCAACCGCAATTCGTCGGAATCCGACGGGTCGATCGCAGCGTTACCGACGCGCTCGAGCCACGACGCCTTCTTGGCGGCCGTGCCGGCGCTACGGGGGGACGTTCCGGGAATCGCCATCAGTACAGGGCGTTGCTGGGTGATCGGGACCCGGAGCGACTCCGGAGGCGAGCTAGGGTAGTTCATGACCCTGGCAGCTGCAAGCAAGCCCGATGCCCGAAATCTGACAGTTGTCAGGGTCCGACATTCCGAGCACGGTCGGACCGGTCGCGCACCAGTTCGATGCACGGGTGGCTTAGGCTAGAATCGCTGTTTTTTCACGGGAGCACCCTGGCATGTCAATGGCGGACCGCGACGGATTCATCTGGTATGACGGGCAGTTGGTGCCCTGGCGGGACGCGAACACGCACATCCTGACCCACTCCCTGCACTATGGCCTGGCGGTCTTCGAGGGGATGCGCGCCTATGACACTGCAAAGGGCACGGCCATCTTCCGGCTGCCCGAGCATATCGAGCGGATGTTCAACTCGGCGCACATCTACATGATGAAGATCCCGTACTCGCGGGAAACCCTCATCGAAGCCTCCAAGGAAGTGGTGCGCGCCAACAAGCTGAAATCCTGTTACATCCGGCCGATCGCGTTCTACGGCTCCGAGAAGATGGGGGTGTCGCCAAAGGGCGCCAGTGTCCATGTGGCAATCGCCGCCTGGCCCTGGGGTGCCTATCTGGGGGCCGACGGGCTGGAAAAGGGCATCCGCGTGAAGACGTCTTCCTATGCGCGGCACCACGTCAACGTGACGATGGCGCGCGCCAAGTTCGCTGCCACCTATGCCAATTCGATCCTCGCCAACATGGAGGCGACCCAGGACGGCTACGATGAGGCCCTGCTGCTGGACGTCGACGGGTTCGTGGCCGAAGGCGCCGGCGAGAATCTGTTCGTGTTGAAGGGCGGCCGCATGTTCGAGCCGGAACTCACCTCGGCGCTGATCGGCATCACCCGGGACACCGTGGTCCGCCTGGCGGCCGAGATCGGTGTCGAAGTGACAGCGAAGCGCCTCACCCGCGATGACATCTACATTGCGGACGAGGCCTTCTTCACCGGCACCGCGGCGGAAGTGACACCCATCCGCGAGCTCGACAACCGCGTCATCGGCGCCGGATCGCGCGGCCCGATCACCGCGCGCCTGCAATCGATGTTCTTCGACGTGGTCAACGCGCGCGCCGCCAAGCATCTCGACTGGTTGAGCTTCGTCTAGTAACGTCCGTCTTCCCATGGAAACCGGCAAGACCGAAAACCGCCTGCGCGACATCGAGGTCACGGCGCAGGACCTCCCGCTGCATTGCCCGATGCCCTCGATGCTGCTGTGGAACGCGCACCCGCGCGTGTTCCTGCCGATCGAGCAAACCGGTGACGCGCTGTGCCCCTACTGCGGCACGCGCTACCACCTGGCGGGTGGCCCCGTTTCGGGCCACTAGTCGGTCGCGCGATGCCCCGTCGATGACGGAGCGCGTGCTGGTGGTCG
>LNFM01000536.1_pt1 | contig 111691 bp, 103 predicted proteins | sample 596031 | NCBI WGS metagenome assembly LNFM01 (sample SAMN04254537, study PRJNA301005) | activated carbon metagenome | isolation source: dual media filters at the Ann Arbor, Michigan drinking water treatment plant | place: USA: Ann Arbor
CCGGCGCCCGCCGGAGTTCGCATCCCGAGATGTCGCAGGTCCGGGCTCAGCATGGACCGAGTGTACGATGCTCGAGCGCCGGCAGACTAGCACGCACCGCGCGGATGCGTTCCGGGTCGATGTCGGCCGTCACCACGCCCGGGTCGCGCGGCAAACGCTGCAACACCTCGCCCCAGGGATCGATGATCATCGTGTCGCCGTGCGTCTCGCGTCCGCTGGGGTGCCTGCCGCCCTGGGCAGGAGCGATCACATAGGCGAGATTCTCGATTGCCCGCGCACGCAGCAAGGTTTCCCAGTGCGCCTTGCCGGTGGTCGCCGTAAAGGCCGAAGGCACGAGAATGACGTCGACGCCCGCCATCCTCCGGTAGAGTTCCGGAAATCGCAAGTCGTAGCACACAGACAGTCCCAGGCGGCCGAAAGGCGAATCGACGGTGACGATTTCGCTGCCGGGCTGGATCGTATTGGCCTCGACGTAGCGTTCGCGTCCGTTGTCGAAACCGAACAGATGGATCTTGTCGTAGCGCGCCGCGAGCCGGCCCGTATCGTCGTAGACGAGGCAGGTATTGAGCACCTTGTCTGCAGCCTGGCCTTCGAGCGGCACGGAGCCCCCGACGATCCACATGCCGAGGCTGCGCGCCGTCTCGGCCAGGAAAGTCTGGATCCGACCTGCGCCGAAACGCTCACGCACCGCGAGCTTGTCGCGCTCGTGCAATCCCATGACGGGGAAGAACTCGGGCAAGGCGGCCAGCCGCGCGCCCTCCTCGGCCGCGCGCGTCAACCATCGGGCGGCCTGCGCGAGGTTGGCCTCGACGTCCGGCCCGGAAACCATTTGTATGGCCGCCATGCGAGTGGGGGCTGCCATCGGCGAACTGCATTGTTGTGGCGGCGTCATCACTTTCCTCGTCAGCGGGCCGGGACGACTTCCAGCTGCACGGGCTGCCGGGCTGCCAAGTCGGCGCGCAGGGCGATCCGATCGGGGTCGAGCGCGTGGGCGACCAACCAAGCCCGAATCTCTTCCGCCTGCACGGCGGGCTCGGCGCCCGACGCGTGCCGGATGACCAGGCGCGACGCGGGATCGGCCAGCAGCGCGGCCATCGACTGCTGAACGACCGCCAGGCCCATCACGATTCGCCCGCTGCGCGGGCGATCCCACAGCTCCACCGGAACCGCGACAGCCTTGGTTTCGGCGGCGGCCGGCGACGCGGCGAAAGCAGCCACGCCCGGCAGAGTGAGACTGCAACTCATGCCGATAGCCCCCACGCACATCCAGAGCGTCTTCATCAGCCTGCCCCTCCGAAAGGAACCTTTGTGACCGAGGGATCGCTCCACGTGCCCGTCACGGCATAGTCGTAGGCGATCAGTTGCCCCAACGGATCCTTCAGCAGCCGCTGCGCGAGGAAGACCCCGATGCCTGCGACGGGCCCGCCCAGCAGCGCCGTGACGGTCGCGACACTGTCGCCGATAACGGGCGTCACGCGGACGCGCAAATTCTGCGTCTCCCGCGCGAGATCGACATCTCCGCTCATTGCGACCGTGGCCGACGAACCGACGATACGCAGGCCGTCCGTCGTCGCTATCCCGCGCTGCACTTTCGCCACGCCGGAGATGGTGTCGAACGCAAAGCCGTCGCTGAAGATATCCTTGAAGTCGAGGACAACCCGCCGAGGCAGAGCCTGCAGGTTGAAGATCGATAGCAGCTTGCCTATCCCCGGTTCGAGCTTGATGAACTGGCCACGGCTCGCTTCGATCGCAATCTGCCCGGACAGACTGGGCATGTCGAGATCCTGTGGCGCACCGGTCCAAGTCAGCTTGCCGGACAGCGTCGCGACTCCGCCCTTGACCCCTTCCGGATAACCCATGCGCGCCAGGAATTTGCCGATGTCGGCCACCTCGAGCCGGTAGTTGACCTCCGTGCGCGGCACCCGCGCTTGCCATTGCCATGTGCCGTCGGCCGTCAATGTGCCATCGGGACTGCGCAACTGCAGCCGCTCGATCTGCCAATTGCGGCCATCGGGCAAGGCCTTGAGTTCCAGACGCCCCCAGGCCCGTGCGTTGTGTCGAAAGTCGTCCACGACGACATCGAGCGCGGGATACTCGACCGGCGCCGAGGCCTCCGGCGCCGGTGACGCGCTGATCCTGTCCTGTGCCATCGGCAGGTCCAATCGCTGCAATCTAGCCTCGATCCGTCCCTTGCCCTGCGACTGCCAACCGATCTCGCCGACCAGTTCCTTGGCCGAAACCCGGGCGCGCCACTCGCCCCCCTTCGGACGCGCATCGATCGAAACCTGGGTGAATCGCCGCGCGAAGACGTCCAGACTGCCCAGTTTGAGGTCCAGCGCCGCGAGTGGCGGTGCGGCGGCGCCGGCATTCGGCCATTCCGCCGTGACTTCGCGCCAGCGGTCCAGATCCAGCGCGCTCAACGAACCGCGCACCCAGATACCGGGACCTTCGCCGCTGGGAGGCGAAGCACCCAGACCGATCGCAGCCCGCTCCACGGTCGAGCGACCACCCTCGCGGCGGCGCTGAATCTGCGCTGTGGCAACTTGCCCGAGGCTCACATCGACCTGGTCCTGCTGGCTGCCGCTCGAGCGCCGCTCGAATCGCAGCGGAAAGCGGTCCGCCGCCGCCTTCGCCAGCGGCGCCGGCAGACTCGAAGTTACGCCCTGAAGGGTGCTCTCCACCGTGAAATCCGCCAGCTTCGCGCGCACCCGCACCGAGCTGCGCCAGTCGGCCGAGCCGCTCAGATGCTGCCACAAGGGATGGTCGTAGCCTTTTTTCAAGGCGTCGACGTTCGCCCGTCCGCTGGCTGCCACGACGACCGCGCCGTCCTGGGTCGTGAGGTCGACGACCGCCGGCCCGCCGAAGATCTGCGCCGAGATGCCCTGGCCGCGCACGGCAGCTTCGGTGAACTCGATGCGTCCTTCAACCCGTTCGAGCGGCGGCAAGTCCGGATCGACCTGCAAGCGATTGGCCCGCAGCTGATAGCTGCCTGCCACCCGGGACTCCTTCAGCTTGCGCAAGGGCAAGGTCAAGCGAAGGCTCAGACGGCCGCTGCCCTGAGCCTCCATGTTGTCGGTGAAGCGGTCGATCATCGCCCCGACAGGGCTCTCTGCAATGAAGCGCAGGAACTCCGCCGTGGCGCCCTCGGCATCCCCGTTGACCTCGAGTATTTCGCTGACATGCGACACATCGGGAATCACCGCCTGCACACGGGTGAGCTGCGCGCCGAGAATCCGGGCGCTCGACGACTTGATCTCCATGCGTGTGCCGGTGAACGAGAGATCCGCACTCACGTTCTCCAACCGAGGCCAGCCGTCGGCATACTGGATGACGCCGTCGCGGGCCTTCGCCGTGACCTCGAAGATGTCCTTGCCGTTCTCGACGAAGGGGAAGCGGGCGAGGTCGCCCTTGATGCGAAACCTGACGTCGTTCGAGCGCCCGGAGATCACCGCCGTCTGCAGCCATTCGCGAGTCGGCTTGCCGATCACGAGCGGCATGTACTTCGCCACGCGGCGGGCCTCTGCCCGACTCAAGGCGCCGGTCAAATCGATCGCCCCGGGGCCGTCGGGCGCGCTGCGATACGAGCCCTGCAGCGTGCCGGCTGCATCCTCGTTGGCGAACTTGATGTCGCTCAGTCGAACGTCGTAACGTCCGGCCGCAACGGTCCAGTTCACTTGGCCGGAAAGTTCCGCGAAAGCCAAGGCCTCGGTAAACGCGTGCGGTAGCGCGACACTGACGTCGCGGCTGACGAGTTTCATGGCGCCGCGTTTGTCGGTAGCGTCGACCGACCCCGTGACGCCGGCGATCCCGGGTAGTTTGCCCACGGGGTCGACGGACAGCTGTTCGAATCGGGCCTTCAGTTCGTACTGCGGCGGCGGCCATTCGCCCGTCCATTTGGCGCCGAGGTCGTACACCTTGCCGCGGGGCGCGAATCGGCGCAGTTCCTCCCGGGTCGCCGGATCGAAAGGCAAATGTCGAGCCAGTTCGGCCAAGGCGCCGAGATCGAGCATCGATGCGCTGAACTCGCCATGCGCCGGCTTGCCCGGCTGCGCGAATGTGCGCCGCAGATTGAATTCTTTGGATGCGAACTCCCGCCCGCCCACTGCGAGCCCTTCCAGCCGCTGCGCAAACACCTCGATGCCCGATCTCCAGTCGCGCCAGCCCAGATGCCCGGAAAGATGGGCCAAGTCGAGTTCTTCCAGATCCGCACCCAGCCGCACCTTGACATCCGACAAGCGGACATCCGCATTGGCGCCCGTCACCCGCGCGCCCGCGATATCCACCCAGGTTCGTACGGCACCTCGGCCCGTTGCGATCTCGACGGGCAGGTCGACCCACTGCTTCCATGGCGTCAAGTCGACGTCGTCGAACTGGGCGAATACCTGGCCCTCCCATTGGGCGAGCTTGTTCAGGCTGGCGCCCGTGAAATCGCCGCGAATATCGATCGCACCCGCGAGTTCGGCGGGTGCCCGGGCCCGTATCCCGAAGCGATGACGATTGAAGTCGTTCTCCAACTTGATGCTGACACCGCTCAACTTCAGTTCCGGCGCACGCCGGGTCTCGTCGATCCATGACACGCTGGCGTCGACGATGACGACCTCGCGCTGGCGCAGCAGCCAATCAGCGAGTCCGCTGTCGTGATCGCCTTTGCGGACCTCGATTCCCGCGACGGTGATCGCGCCGTCCGCGGAACGGCGCACCAAGAGCTCCGGCTCATGGACATGCAGCGAGTAGAAACGCGGCTCGAGCACCAGCAACGAGAGCCAGGACAGCGAATTGTCGATTCGCTTGAGTTCGAGCGCCGGGCGGCCGGCATGATCGTAAATCACGACCTTTCCGAGGCTGAACTGGGGCCGCCATCCCTGCCAGTCGGCCTTGATCTCGCCGATCGAAACCCGCTGCCCGGTCGCTTGAGCAAGCGCGGCTTCGAAGTCGTCCCGATACGCTTCGATGTTGGGCAGAATTGCGTATCGCAACGCGAGTATCAGCCCGCCGGCGACGACCAGCGCGCCGAAGCCCGCATAGGCCACCAGCCGACCCGACCAAAGCGGGATTACTCTGAAGATGAGTCGGGCTATGCGCCTCAACACTTGGGTTCCCGCCGTAAGTAGCTAGAATGAACAGCGCAGCCGATCAGCCAATTTTACTCTCAATCGCCTCATGACCCCACCCGCCACCGGACCGGACCCGGCGTCCGACGAAGCGCTCCGAAACGCCTTGCGGGCGAGTCGATACGCCCGCCAGCTGCTTGCCGCTCAACCCGAGCTTGCCACAACGCTCGACGCGCAGCGTGCGTTTACCGAAGATCAGATGCGGGCCTTTTTGGCGACTGCAAGCTCGGACGACGAAAACACCCTGGGGGCGGCCTTGCGGACGCTGCGCAAGCGCGTGATGCTGCGTCTGATCGTCCGCGACATCGCCGGCTGGGCCGATCTCGCCGAAGTGACCTCGACCATGACGACGCTTGCCGACGTCGTGATCGATACAGCGTGCGCGCGTCTGGACCGGGCTCTGCAGGTGCAATACGGACAGCCCGTGGGGCAGGAGACCCTGACACCCCTGAAGCTCATGGTGGTCGGCATGGGCAAATTGGGCGGCCGCGAACTGAACGTGTCCTCGGACATCGATCTGGTGTTTCTCTACGCCGAAGAAGGCGAAACCACCGGCCCCAAGGTCATCAGCAATTTCGAGTACTTCACCCGACTGTCGCGCAAACTCATCGCGGCCGTCGGCGAGCTTACCGCCGACGGTTTCGTTTTTCGCGTCGACATGCGCTTGCGTCCCTACGGCGACTCCGGCCCGCTGGTAGGCAACCTCACCATGTTCGAGAACTATCTCGTCACGCAGGGCCGCGAGTGGGAGCGTTACGCGTGGATCAAGGCACGGCTGATCATCGGCGAGCACGAATCGGATCTCGCCTCGCTGGTGCGTCCATTCGTGTTTCGACGTCACCTCGATTACGGCGCCCTCGCTTCGATGCGCGGTCTGCACGCCCAGATCCGCCAGGAAGTGAACCGTCGCGACATGGCCGACAACATCAAGCTCGGACCGGGCGGCATCCGCGAGATCGAATTCACCGCGCAGGTCTTTCAGCTGATTCGCGGCGGACGTGAAGCGGCGTTGCGCATCCAGCCGACCCTCTCGGTACTTCGTGTCCTGGCCGAGCGCCGACTGCTCCCGCAGGCCGCAGTGGAGGAATTGTCGCGCGCCTACGAATTCCTGCGCCGGCTCGAACACCGGCTGCAGTACCTCGATGACCAACAGACGCAATCGCTGCCTCGAAACGCGGACGACCAGTCGATCGTCGCATGGACCATGGGCTTTGCCGACTGGGGCAGCTTGCGCGTCGAACTCGATCGTCACCGCCAGGTGGTATCCGGTCATTTCGAGCAGATCTTTTCCACGTCGCAAGATGCTCGCGACGAGAATCCGGCCGCCGGCTCGGCCACCGCAATAGCGGTCAGCCTCGATACCGACGCCGAAGCACTGCAGCATCGGCTGCAGGAACTGGGCTACCTGGACACGAAGACCCTGGCCGCTCGCGTCATCGAACTGAAAACGGGCAGCCGGTACCGGCAAATGCCCGCTTCCGGCCAGGCGCGCATCGACGCCCTGCTGCCGCGCATGCTCGAGGCAGCCGCGGTCCACACGCATCGCAATGCCGCCGTCGACAGCCTGCTCAACCTGATGGAGAGCATCGGCCGGCGCGAGTCCTATCTCGCCCTGCTGCTCGAATACCCGCAGTGCCTGGCGGCAGTCGCCAAGCTCGCGGCGACCAGCCGCTGGGCGGCAGACTATCTCGGGCAGCATCCGATCCTGCTCGACGAATTGCTCGATGCGCGTGCGCTCCACGCCCCGCTCGATCCGACGGCGCTGAGCCAGGCGCTGGAGACGCAGGTCGCCGAGCACGTCGGCGACACGGAGCGGCAGATGGACACGCTGCGCCACTACAAGCATGCCCACACCTTCCGCCTGCTCGCCCAGGATCTCGCCGGCGAACTGCCGCTCGAAACCTTGAGCGACCATCTGAGCGATCTGGCCTGCGTGTGCCTGGCCGCGATCATGCGGCTTGCCTGGGACAATCTGCGCATCAAACACCGCCCGCAGCCGATCTTCGCCGTCATCGGCTACGGCAAGCTCGGCGGCAAGGAACTGGGGTACGCGTCGGATCTCGACATCATCTTCCTATACGACGACCCGGCCCCCGACGCCTCCGAGGTCTATTCGCGATTCGCCTTGCGGATCAACACCTGGCTCACCACCGTCACCTCCGCCGGCGTGCTCTACGAGACCGACCTCAGACTGCGCCCCGACGGCGCAGCGGGCTTGATGGTCAGTTCGTTCGAGGCCTTCGAAAGCTACCAGCGCCACAAAGCCTGGGTTTGGGAACACCAGGCGCTGACCCGCGCCCGGCACGTGGCGGGCGACGCGGCTATCGGACGCCGCTTCGAGGACTTGCGACACGAGATCCTGCGCCAGCCGCGCGATCCGCAGTTGCTCAAGCGCGAGATCGCTGCGATGCGCGCCAAGATGCTGGAGGCCCATCCCAACACCAGCGCATTGTTCGATCTGAAGCACGATCGCGGCGGCATCATCGACGTGGAGTTCATCGTGCAGTACCTGGTTTTGGCGCACGCAGCGACGCACGCGGAACTCACGGCCAATTCCGGGAATCTCGCGCTGATCCGGCGCGCCGCAGCGCTGGGACTCATCCCCGAGCAGACGGCCGCAGCCGTCCACGACGCCTATCGCACCTACCGACGGATGCAGCATGCCGTGCGTTTGCACGGGGAACGGTATGCCCGAGTGCAGCCGGAGACCGTCACCCCACAGATCCAGGCGGTGCGGCATTTGTGGGACATCGTATTCGGCGCTTGAGACCGCCGCGGCGCGCCTCGCCGGGCCGCCCGCGCCAAACGAATTCGGCTAGAATTCCCGTTTTTCGCTTCAGGGAGTGGCACCATGTCGATGGCTGATCGCGACGGCTGGATCTGGCAGGACGGAAAACTCAGGCCGTGGCGTGAGGCAACGACCCACGTGCTCACGCATACCCTGCACTACGGGATGGGCGTCTTCGAGGGCGTACGCGCCTACAAGACACCCCGCGGCACGGCGATCTTCCGTCTGCAGGAGCATACCGACCGGCTGTTTCGCTCCGCCCACATCAACGGCATGAAGATGCCCTACGACAAAGCCACGATCTTCGAGGCCCAGCGCGAAGTGGTCCGGGCCAACAAGCTCGAAGAGTGCTATCTGCGCCCGATCGCGTTCTACGGCTCCGAAGCCATGGGCATCAATACGGCCAAGTGCTCGGTCCACCTCGCCATCGCGGCCTGGCCCTGGGGCGCGTACCTGGGCCCCGAGGCGCTCGAGAGCGGCATCCGCGTCAAGACCTCGTCCTTCACTCGGCATCATGTCAACGTCACGATGTGCCGCGCCAAGTCGGTCGGCACCTACATGAACTCCATTCTCGCCAACCAGGAAGCCCATGCAGACGGCTATGACGAAGCGCTGCTGCTGGATGTCGACGGCTTCGTCGCCGAAGGCTCGGGCGAGAACATCTTCATCGTGCGCAACGGCAAGCTGTACGAACCCGAACTCACCTCCGCGCTCGAAGGGATCACCCGCGACGCGGTGATCACGCTCGCGCGGGAATCGGGCATCGAGGTCATCGCCAAGCGCATCACGCGCGACGAGGTGTATGGCGCCGACGAAGCCTTCTTCACCGGCACGGCGGCCGAAGTGACCCCCATACGTGAACTCGACAACCGGACCATCGGCGCAGGGCGGCGCGGACCGATGACCGAAAAGCTGCAGAAGATGTTCTTCGATTGCGTCACGGGCAAAGCCGAGAATCATCGCGACTGGAACACTCCCGTTGCCGTCTGACCGAGGCTTGCCATGAGCGAAGCGAAGACAGTCAACAAGGCACGGCATGTCGAAGTGACAGCCAAGGACCTGCCGCTGCACTGCCCCATGCCGTCGATGATGCTGTGGAACGCTCATCCACGCGTGTTCCTGGATATCGGGCGCACCGGCGAGGCGCTCTGTCCCTACTGCGGCACCCGCTACACCTTGCAGGGTGGTCCTGCCCACGCCGGACATTGATTCGATGACCGGCGCGCGCGTGGGCCAGTCCCGCCCGCGGACATGAGCAAGATCCTCGTTGTCGGCCCGTCCTGGGTCGGCGATACGGTGCTGGCGCAGCCTCTGATCATGCGCCTGCGTGCCGCCTCCGCCAGTACTCAGGTCGACGTCCTGGCACCGCCCTGGACGGTGGCGCTGCTGCAGCGCATGCCAGAAGTCGGCGAGGTCATCGAGAACCCTTTCAAGCATGGCGAACTGAAGGTGTTCGCGCGACGCCGGCTGGGCATGGATTTACGGGCGCGGCGCTATGACAGCGCCATCGTGCTGCCCAATTCGCTCAAGTCGGCCCTGCCGCCCTTTTTCGCCTCGATCCCGGTGCGCACCGGCTACCGGGGCGAGATGCGCCTGGGTCTGCTCAACGATGTGCGCAATCTCGACGAACGCCGTTTGCCGACGCTCGCAGAGCGCTTCGCCGCCCTGGCTCAGCCTCCCGGCACGCTCCTGCACCGGCCGCTGCCCCGACCGCATCTGCGCACCGACCCATCCAATCGCGAGCAAGTCCTGAAATCGCAGGGCCTGACCCTGGACCGCCCGATCGCGGCATTCTGTCCCGGGGCAGAATACGGCGCGGCCAAGCGCTGGCCAACGGAGCACTACGCGCGACTCGCCGAGCGCCTGCTCCAGGCAGGCCTGCAAGTCTGGCTGATCGGCTCTCCGAACGACGCTGCGATCGGCGCCGAGATCGCAGCCGGCGTGCGAGAGCCCGGCGTAACGAACCTGTGCGGCAGGACCTCGCTCGCAGATGCCATCGATCTGCTCTCGGCCGCGACTGTGGTGGTCAGCAACGACTCGGGACTGATGCACGTGGCCGCCGCCTTGGACCGCCCTCTCGTCGCACTCTACGGATCGAGCAGCCCGGGCTACACCCCGCCCCTGTCCCAGGATGCCAGCATTCTCAGCCTGCAACTGCCGTGCAGCCCGTGCTTCAAGCGAGACTGCCCGCTCGGCCACCTGCGGTGTCTGCGCGATCTCGATCCTGAACAGGTTTGGCAGGAGATCGTGCGGCGGAACATCGCCGGTGCAGGAATCAACGCCTCGCCGACCGCCTGCTAGAATCGTTTCCATGGCCGCGGCAGCATTCACCGATCCCCAGGAGGCAGAGCAGGCGTTCTACGACGCGTTCCGGCGCGCCGATCTGGACGCGATGATGGCCGTATGGGCACAAGACGAGGAAGTGTTCTGCGTTCACCCGGGCGGCAGCCGACTCTCCAGTCTCGAAGCCATCCGCGAATCCTTCAGACAGATCTTCGCGGCGGGCCCGACGATGCGCTTCGATATCCGGGCGGCACAAACCTTGCGCGGCGGCTTGGTCGCCGTGCACAGCGTCTACGAATACATCAGCATGCTCGGCGAAGCGCGCCCGCCGACCGCGGTGGTCGCAACGAACGTCTACGCGAACGTAGGCGGGGGCTGGCGCATGGTCGCTCACCATGGATCGCTCGCGGGCGAACAGGAAGAACCCGTCCAGGCGCAGCCGGCACCGCACCCCGGCTTGCTGCACTGATCATTCACCCCATTGCGCGAGAGAGTAAACGCCATGACCGGTACCTTTGCACTGCCTCCCAGATCCAAGAAGCCGCGCAAGCGCGGCCTGACGTCGATGATCGACTTCGGACCCGACACTTTCGGCTGGACAGGCGGCGAACACGGCATCCGCGGCGTGCTGGAATGTGCGGCGGACTACATCGATTTCGCCAAGATCTACGCGATGAACGCACTGCTGCTGCCCGCCGAAACGGTCACGAAGGCCGCGCAAGCCTATCGCGATGCGGATATCGTTCCATTCGCAGGCGGCATTCTGTTCGAGTACGCATGGCAAAAAGGCCAGGTGCCGGAGATGATCGCGCACTTGCACAAGCTCGGGCTCACCGGCGTGGAGTTGTCGGAGAACTACATCGAACTCACCACCGAAGAGCGGCTGCGCGAGATCGACCGCCTGCAGAAAGGCGGACTGAAGGTCGTGTACGAGTTTGGCCGCAAGAATCCGGTCGAGCCGATGAGCTTCGATTACGTCGCCGGACTGGTCGACGAAGTGGCCCGACTCGGCATCGATCACATCACCGTCGAACAATGCGAGATCGATCTGCTGGCGAAAACATCGCCCACCGCCTTGGCGGACCTGCAACGCCAACCCTGGTTCGAGCACATGCTGATCGAAGTCGATCCCTATCGGTTCCCGCAGCAGCACGCGCAAATCATCAAGGACTTCGGCCCCGAGGTGAACCTCGCGAACGTCACCCCCGGTCAAATCCTGCGGCTGGAGGGCTTTCGGTGCGGGATCGGGCGAGCCGTGGATTACTCGCTGCTGACCCGATAGCGATCAGGGCGAGCCAGACACCGAGTCATCGCGCCTCGCCTCCCGCTCACCTGCCCGTCGTGGCTGCGCCGGCCGATGCGGTGTTCGCGGGCTTGCCACCCGCGGGGGCGGCAGTCACCTGCGCCGTACCGGTCAATTCGCGAAAGCGAACCTTTCGCGCATCGAACTTGGCGTTGATCGCGTCGTTCTCCTTCTGGTTCTGCTCGATCAGGTTGCCGAGCTTGTTCTGATCTTCCCGAGAGGACGATTTGGCCAGGCCGGCGCTGGCCAGCTTGAGCGTATCGGAGTTGCGCCGCAGTTCCCGCTCGCGCGCCTGATCGATCTCTGCCTCGTTGGCATAGGTTGCAAGCAGTGCGGTGTCCTGACGCTGACGATCGGTCTGCTGCTTGGCCTCGAGCTTGCGCTTCTCGGCATCATCTTCGGGCATCCGGCTGGGCACCGCCGCCTTTTGTTCGCTCTGCACCGTGCGTCCCGACTTCTTCAACTGGGCTCCGGCACGATCCGCATACTGGGGCGGCACTCGGTCGCCGTAGTGCGTGTTGCCCTTCTCGTCCACCCACTTGTACATCGCCGCATGGGCCGGCAAGGCCAACAGGCTGCCGAATGCAACGACCCAGAATACGTAGCGTGCCCAACCCATAAATCTCTCCGTCTGCGCAGCCGCGAGCGGCTCGTCCTTGTCGTGCTGGCACAGCAGATGCCTGCTGGACAACCCAGTGTACCGAGCGGGAGATTCGTTGCCGATACCCGTCGACCGATCGGCCTACGGACGGCCGAGTCGAGGCATCGGTGCAGCGTATTTCTGGCTCGGAACCCGGGGTAACGGCGGGCGCCGCTGAAAGCTTTAGCCAAGAACCCGAGCCAGTGTCTGTTGAAGGCCCTGCGACAGTGCATGATGAACGATCTGCCCACCCCCGACGAGCGTCGTCCGATCGGCGTCGACGCACCTTATCGACCGCCCTCGTGGCTGCGCAATCCCCACGCCCAGACGATCTACGCCGCGTGTGTCGCACCGCGCCCCTACGTGGCGCTACGCCGCGAGCGCTGGAACACGCCGGACGGAGACTTCATCGACCTCGACTGGCTGCAGGCACGCGAGGGCACGGCGAATGCATGGGACCGCGAGAATTCGCCCCTGATCGTGTTGTTCCATGGACTGGAAGGCAGCTCGCGCAGCCATTACGCACGCACGCTCATGCGCGCGGTCGATCGACGCCGCTGGCACGGGGTGGTCGTGCATTTCAGAGGCTGCAGCGGAGAGCCCAATCGACTGCCCCGCGCCTACCACTCCGGGGACACGGTCGAGATGGCGTGGATCCTCGAGCGCCTGCGCGCGCAGTGGCCCGGTCCGCTATGCGCGGTCGCCGTCTCGCTGGGAGCGAACGTGCTGCTGAAGTGGCTGGGCGAATCCGGGCAGAGTGCGCGCGGGATTCTCTCGGCGGCTTGCGCGGTCTCCGCCCCGCTGGATCTGATGGCGACGGGAAGCGCTCTGGATTGCGGCTTCAACCGAATCTACAGCTGGAACTTCCTGCGCACGCTCAAGCGCAAGAGCCTGGCCAAAGTCCTTCGTCACCCGCACGTCGGCGACGCCCAGGCCATCCGCGCCGCAAGGACATTGAAGGCTTTCGACGATCAGGTGACTTCGCGCCTGCACGGCTTTCGCGATGCGCACGATTACTGGACGCAATCGAGCAGCAAGCCCTGGCTCAAGCACATCGCCGTCCCCACCCTGGTACTGAACGCACGCGACGATCCGTTCCTGCCCGCCTGGGCGTTGCCGCAACCCAGCGACGTGTCGCCCGCCGTGACGCTGGATTTCCCGGCGCACGGCGGTCACGTCGGTTTCGTCACAGGTCGCTTTCCCGGATCGCTCGAATGGCTGCCGACCCGTGTGCTGCACTTCATCGACCGTGCCATGGACCGTCACAAAGGCGCGTCGAAGGCCATGGCATAATGTTTTCAACCCCATCGACCGGATGCACCCGAGCCCATGACCCCCATTCCCGCAGAGATCTTCAAGGCCTACGACATCCGCGGCATCGTCGACAAGACCTTGACCATAGAAGGCGTCGAGCAAATCGGACGCGCGATCGGCTCCGAGGCGCGCGCCCGTTCCATCAAGAGCGTGGTCATCGGACGTGACGGTCGCCTGTCGGGACCGAGTCTTAGCCAAGCGCTCGCCCGCGGCCTGCAATCGGCCGGCATCGATGTCATCGATATCGGCCGCGTGCCCACCCCCGTCGTCTACTTCGCCGCATACCAACTCGGCACCCACTCGGGCGTCGCGGTCACCGGCAGCCACAATCCCCCTGACTACAATGGCCTGAAGATGGTGCTCGCCGGCGAGACCCTGGCGGGAGATGCCATTCAGGCGCTGAAGAAGCGCATCGAGCAGGGCGACCTCGCTTCCGGCGCGGGCAGCTACACCGAGCAAGACGTCGGGGCGGAGTACATCTCCCGCATCGTGTCGGACGTGAAGCCCGCACGGCCGATGAAGATCGCCGTGGACTGCGGCAATGGCGTCGCCGGCGCATTCGCCCCCGCGCTGTACCGCAAGATGGGCTGCGAGGTGACCGAACTCTTCTGCGAAGTGGACGGCACTTTCCCGAATCACCACCCGGATCCCTCGGTGCCGAAGAATCTCGAGGATCTCATCCGGGCCGTGCGGACTTCGGATGCCGAGATCGGATTGGCTTTCGACGGCGACGGCGACCGGCTCGGTGTCGTCACCAAGAGCGGCAAGATCATCTACCCGGATCGGCAACTGATGCTGTACGCCAAGGACGTGCTGTCGCGCAACCCCGGCGGTCTGGTCATTTTCGATGTGAAGTCGACGCGCAATCTCGCGCCCTGGATCGAGCGCCACGGCGGCAAGCCGCTGCTCTGGAAGACGGGCCATTCCTTCGTCAAGTCGAAAATGCGTGAAACCGGCGCGCTGCTGGCGGGAGAAATGAGCGGCCACGTCTTTTTCAAGGAGCGCTGGTACGGCTTCGACGACGGTCTCTACGCCGGGGCCCGCCTGCTCGAGATCGTGAGCCGAGAGTCCGATCCCAGCGCGGTTCTCGAAAATCTGCCGGATGCCTTGAGCACCCCGGAACTCCAGATCAAGCTCACAGAGGGCGAGAATTACGCCCTCATCGACAAATTGCAGGCCAGCGCCAAGTTCACCGATGCGCGCGAGGTCATACGCATCGACGGCCTGCGCGTCGAATATGCCGATGGGTTTGGCCTGGCCCGCTCGTCGAACACGACACCTGTCATCGTCTTGCGCTTCGAGGCTGACAACGAGGCCGCGCTCAAGCGCATCCAGGAAGACTTTCGCCGCGTCATTCTGGGCGTGAAGCCCGACGCCGTATTGCCGTTCTAGGCAACGCACGTCGCGGCAGGTAGGCCATCGCCGATGGCCGCTTTCCGGTATTCCCAAGGGTCCTCGCCCTCAGCGGCGCACCTCGTCGAGCACTCACAACCTTCGCAGGTGTGCGGTGACTTCCTCACGATCGTGATAGAGATGCTTGATGCGCAGCGTGTGGCTGTCCTTGACGTTCGCCAACGTCTTCTCGATCACGCCGTGGCAGCGCAGGACTTCCTGCCAACGATTCCGGTTGGGCAGCTTCAAATTGAAGATCGTCTCTCGGCACCAGCCGCGCTCGATCCATTGAGCCGCAAGTGCAGCGACCCGTGCCGGCGCGGCAACGATGTCGCACACCATCCAGTCGACGGGCCGTTCGGGACGAAACCGGAAGGCGTCTTCGCGCCGATGCTCGACCAGCTGTGTATCGAGCACTGCCTGGGAAATTGGTCCGTTGTCCACGGCGAGAACGCGCACGCCGCGTGATGCGAGCACTTGGCTCCAGCCGCCGGGGGCCGCTCCGAGATCGATGGCCACCCGACCGGCACGCATGCGGCCGAGCAGTTCGTCCTCGTTGGGGATGAAGGTCGCCAGCGCCTCGATGAGCTTCAATCCGGAGCGACTCGGCGCGTTCTCGGCGGCGCGCACACGCGCAATGCCCATCGGCCATGGCGAACTGTTGCCAGGATCGCTCACCCCGAGCACGGCCTCGTCACGACGCAGGAAACAGATATGCAGGCGTCGTGCGCTGCGGCGCTTGTCACCCAGCACCTTGGCCTCCTCGAGCGCCTTCTGCAGCGCGTCGGCGAAGCCCCGCATGCCGGCAAGCAGCTGCCGAGGCCGATCGGCGTCCGGCGCTTCGATCCATGCCGCACCGAAGCGCTGGCCGAGGCGTTTGGCCACTTCGACGATCGGCGTGATCCGGTCGGCGCCATCGGGCAGATCCACACGCCGGCACTGGGCCAGCATCTGACGCGCAAAGACGAGATCGGCAAAGTCGGGAGTCCAGTCGCGCCCTTTGCCGTGACTGCCGGGAGCGGTGATCCAGACGACATACGCTTGTCCGAGTTCGTACTCGGCGCGGCCTTCCGCGCCTGCCTCGAGGGTTGCGACCGTCAATTCTGCGGCAAGGTCGGGTTCGAAACCCGCACGGCAATGAAAGAGAAGCATGCGACCCGCGCGCTAAGTTGGAATGGGATGCGTCATCGAGTTCATCGCATCAGGCGATGCGCAGCTTCTCGATGAGCTTCGGATCAGGATCGGCGCCCAGCCCGGGCAATTGCGGCACGGCAATGCGCCCGTTCACCGGATCGATGCGCTCGCCCAGCGGATTCTCGGCGAAGTCGCAATAGAATCGTTCGACCGGAGTTTCCCGCGGGAGCGTCGCGAGCACGTGCATGGATGCGAGCAGGCCGGGCCCGAAATAGGCGGAGTGCGGCACGACCTCGACGCCGTACGCCTCGGCCAGGGCGATCACCTTGCGCATTTCGGTGATGCCGCCCATCTTGGTCACGCTCGGCTGGGCGTAGGTGACCGCACCAGCTTCGAACAAGCGCTGGAAGTCCGCAAGATTGCCGACGTTCTCGCCGGCCGCCGTCGCCATGCCGGTTGCGTCACGCACTTCCGCCAATCCGACGACGTTCTCCGGCGGCCACACGGGCTCCTCGATCCAACACGGATCGTACGGTTGAAATGCGAGCGCCATGTCGATCGCCTCGCGCACGGTCCAGGGGCAATTCGTATCGATCATCAAGGGAATGCCTCGGCCCGCCGCCTCGCGTGCCGCCTTCACTTCGGGCACCGTGATTTCGTGGATCTTGATGCGTTCATAACCGCGTGAACGCGCCTCGGTCGTGTTCTGCGCCAGGGTCGCCGCCTTGCCATAACGCAGCAGACTCGCGTAGGCGGGCAGGCTCGCGCGCGGCGCGCCCCCGAGGAGTCGATACACGGGCAGGTTGGCCGCTTTGCCGGCGATATCCCAAAGGGCGATGTCGATGCCGGACAAGCCGAACATCACGGGGCCGTTGCGCCCGGCGTTGTGCATCGCGTGCTGCAGTCCGGCCATCACACTGCTGATCGAACCAGCATCGAGCCCGATGCACGCCGGGCCGATCAGGGTATCGATCGCCGCTTTCGTCGCCGGCCAGATTCGATGCCCGAAGGACTCGCCCCAGCCGGTGATGCCCGCATCGGTATCGATGCGCACGTACAGCGTCTCGATGCTCGTTCGCGGCTTGCCGCTCATGAGGGGCGCATCGCCCTTGAGCAGCATGGGCATGCTGACGACGAGCGTCTCGACCCGCGTTATTTTCAACGCACTACCATCCCAAGACATAGGCCGGGCGACGCGGGTCGGCGCCGCCATGGATGATGCCTCGATCCTGGTCGACATAGAGCGCGCAGGGCGCGCCGGCCAACCAGGTCCACTCGTCCCACCATTGGACGCGATGGCCGCGCTGTGCGAGCGCATCGCCGGTCGGCTGCGCGATCCGTTTCTCCATCATCAGCAGGCCCGGGTAGTACGGATGCGGCTCGAACGATCCGGGAAAGCTGTAGGTCGAAAACCGCGGCGCCTCGATCGCAGACTGCACGTCCATGCCGAAGACATTGACATTGAGGAATACCTGGATCATCGACTGACATTGCACGTCGCCCCCTGGCGTGCCGAACGGCATCAGGGCGCGGCCATTCTTCAGCGCCAGCGCGGGATTGGGCGTGAGCCGCGGACGCTTGCCGGGCGCCACCGAGCACGGATGATCCGGATCCGCCCAGGACTGCGTCCCGCGGCCGGAGGCGACGAAGCCCGCACCCGGCACGACCGGCGCATTGTCGGAGCCGTCGCTCGGCGTGCAAGAGAAGGCGTTGCCGTGCTGGTCGATGACGCACAGATAAGACGTATCGCCGGGCCGAACGTTGTCGGGCTGGGGCGCCGGCACCTTCGCCAGGGGCAAGCCCTCGGAGCCCTTGGGACGTCCGGGCGGCGGCATCTCGGGCCAAGCCTGATCAGGCCGGATCTGCGCCCGCCGCTCGTTCGCATACGCCTCGGACAGCAAGCCCTCCATCGGCACATCGACGAAGTTCGGATCGCCGATGTAGTGATGGCGATCGGCGAAGGCGAGCTTGAGCGCTTCCGTCACGGTATGGATGTACTCGATGGAATTGTGCCCCATCGCCTTCAAGTCGTAGCCCTTGAGCAGGTTGAGGGCGATGGGCACGGTCGGCCCCTGGCACCAAGCCCCGCACGCATGGACTTCGATGCCGTGGAAATCGGACTTCACGGTCGGCTCGAACTTCACCCGGAACTCGGCGAGGTCCTCGGCGCGCATCAACCCGCCCGTCTCCTCATGGAACTTCAGGATCTTGCGTGCGATATCCCCCTTGTAGAACGCATCGCGGGCGGCCTGGATGCCGGCGGCACGGCCCTTGCGCGCAGCCGCTTTCTCCTCGTCGACCATGTACTGGATCGTGCGACCGAGATCGGCCTGTACGAACAACTCGCCGATGACGGGGGCCTTGCCGTTGGGAAGAAACGCGGCCTCGCTCGAAGGCCAGCGCTTGTACGAATTGATCTTCTCGGCGATGAACTCGGCCATCAGCGGATACATCGGGAAGCCCTGGCTCGCGAAACGGATGGCGGACGCGGCCACTTCGCCGAAGCTCATCGTGCCGTAGTGTTCGAGGGCGGTGAGCCACGCATCGGGCGCTGCCGGCACGACGGTGCGAAAGACGCCGGGCGGGATCTTGCCGCCATGGTTCTTGACGAAGTAATCGGGCGTGATTGCCTTCGGCCACACGCCGAGCCCATCGATGGAGATGATCTTCCGGTCTTCAGCCCGGTAGATGATCATGGGCGCCACACCGGCGAAACTGACCTTTTCGGTTTGCAGCACGCCGATGCAAATCCCCGCGCACACGCCGGCGTCGACAGCGTTGCCGCCCGCCTCCAGGATCTGGAAACCGGCGTGGGCCGCCAGATAGTGGCCCGCTGCGATGACGTGCCGCGTGCCTGAAATGGTGGGTCTGTTGGATGCCATGCCGTATGCTCCTTACGAATCGCGACGGCGATCGTCCGTCGCGTTGATGAGGTCTGCTCGATCCGAGGCAGTTGGGCTTTGCGGCGCAAAGATAAGCGCCAAGCCTTGAATGATACTCCTCGAGGTCGCTGGCGGAGGAAGATTGACACCGGCGAGCATCCCTTGCTTTGATGGCGTCCGGATAACCATCACTCTGGAGGAAACATGGCATCCCCTGCGAGCCGTCTGCGCGAAATGCTCGAGCACACGCGTGCCCATGTCGCACCCGCTGTCTTCAACCCCCTGAGCGCAAAACTCGCGGAACAGGCCGGCTTCCCCATGCTTTATCTCGGCGGCGGCACGCTCGGCTACCTGAAGTGCTGTCTGGAAGCGAATCTCAATATCACCGAACTGTGTCAGGCGGGCATCGAGATCCGCGCCGTCACCGATCTGCCTCTGATTCTGGATGCAGCAGCAGGCTTCGGCGATCCCATGCATATCCATCACACGATGCAGATGGCCGAAGCGGCCGGCTTCGCCGCGATCGAGATCGAAGATCAAATTCTGCCCAAGCGCGCGCATCATCATGTCGGCATCGAGCACATGATTCCGCAAACACTGATGGCAGCCAAGGTCGCGCAGGCCGTGCGTGCGCGACGAGATCGCGATTTCGTGATCATCGCGCGGACCAACGGCGTGCGTCAGACCGGCATGGACGACGCGATTCAGCGTGCCCGCGCCTACCGGGAAGCCGGCGCCGATGTTTTGTACATATCAGTGCGCACTCCGGAAGAGGCCCGCCGTGTCGCCGAGGCGCTGCCGCCACCCTTCATGTTCTCGCTGCCGGGCCACGGCGCTTCGGCAGCCGGCTTGTCCCTGGCCGAACTGGGGGCGCTGGGCTTTCGCATCCTCGCCAGTTCCATCTCCGCGTACGCTTTTCACCGCGCCATGAAGCGAAGCTACGAATGCCTGGCACGAGGCGAAGCCGACCCCGCCTTCGCCGAGACCACCCATCATGCCGAGCAGGAGGCCTTGCACGAGACGATAGCCATGGAGCAGATGCTTGCGATCGAGCGAGCCACGGTTGAAAAGTAATCCGCGAGCGACGTTGCGCCGCGTGCGCGTGGCGGGCTTGCCGCGAAGAGACGTTTTCTCGTCGATGCCGGGACGAGCACGCATGGCAGGGAGCCCATCTGCCCAGACGGCGACAACCCGATCGCGCCGCAAGATCGGTCGTCCGACCACGCAAGGGAATTGACCATGCGCTCCAAGCCGCTGTTGATCGGTATCGGCATCGCTGCTTTGCTATTCATCGGCGTCGCCCTCTACGCCGTCAGCCGCGTCGAACCCGCCGACTACTTTCATCTCGCCGCCGCCGTCGTCAAGGAACAGACCGGACGCGAACTTCGCATCCAAGGCGAGATCGGCTACTCGGTCTCGCTCGTGCCGACGGTGACTGCCGAGGACGTCCGCTTCCAGAACGCAGCTTGGGGAAGCCGTCCCGACATGCTTAGCGCGAAACGCATCGAAGTCGAGATCGCGCTTTTGCCGCTGCTGCGCGGCAAGGTCGATATTCGCGGCTTGAGGCTGATCGAACCGGACCTGTTGATAGAGAAGAACGCCCAAGGGACGGGCAATTGGACTTTCGCCCCCCCAGCATCCGAGCCCGGCGCAGCGTCCGATGCCCCGCGGCAGCCGGCGCTCGATATCCGGCATGCCGAGATCGAGCGCGGCATCGTGACCTATCGCGACACCGAAGCTGCCAGCCCAAGACAACTGACCATCGCTGCGCTGACGCTGAAAAGTTCCAGCGATGGCCTACATGTCGACGCGCATGCGCAACTCAACGGCGTGGCCTTGGCACTGGTCGCACGGATGGAACAGGCGACGAATGCGCGAACAGTCGACGTGACGCTGAGCACCGCCGGTCTCGGGCTTGCCGCGAAGGGCAGCATCCCGCAGCAAGGCGCCGCTGGTTCAGGATTGAACGGAGAATTCAAACTGCAAGTCAGCGACTGGACATCGGTGGCGAAACTGGCTGCCATCGATCCGATACAGCTGCCGGCCCTGACGGCGAATGGCTTGCTGCGCTCCGAGAACAATGCCTGGGTCATCGACAATCTGAAGGCGCAGCTCGGCAAGTCGAACGCCAGCGGACGTCTGAGAGTCGCCACGACCGGCGCAGGCAGGAAGATCGACGCGGCACTCGAATCGAGCTTCGTCGACTTGGCCGAATTGCAGGGCGCGGCAGAGAAAAAACGCAACCCGGACAATCGCATCTTCTCTGTCGACCCGTTCCCGCTGGCAGCGATCAAGGCCCTCAGCGGCAAACTCGATGCGCGAATCGCGCGAATCGCGCTGCGGGAGGGCAAGATCGTCGAGGGCCTGGAACTGAAGGTGGCCGCCGAACAGGGCCGCGTGACCGCCGACCCTGCGCACTTGCTGGTGGAGGGCAAGGCGTTGCGATTCCGCGCCAAGCTCGACGCGTCCTCGGGCCAGCATCTCGCTGCCGAAGTCGCCATCGACGGCAACGGCATCGGCCTCGGCGCTCTAGGCGCATTGATGAACCTGTCAGGCACGCCGGAAGGCAGCCCCACGGACATCGTCATCCGCTTCAACGGCCAGGGCGATTCGATGCGTGCCCTGATGGCTAGTGCCAATGCCGACGTTCGCATCGTCGTCGGCCCTGGCCGGCTGCGCAATCGTGTGATCGACTGGGGTTCGGATGTCACCGAACTGCTCAATGCGCTCAATCCTGCGCGCAGGTCCGATCCCTATACGGAACTCAAATGCGCCGTCGTTCGTTTACCCATACGTCAAGGCGTCGCCCGTGTGGACAACAGCATCGCCGCCGAAACCGCCAAGGTGTCCGTCATCGCAGCCGGCGTGATCGATTTTCGCAACGAAACCTTGGACCTGGGTTTCCGCCCGAAAGCGGCGACCGGTCTGGGCGTCGGTCTCGGCAGCCTGGCAAGCCTGGGACGCCTCAGAGGCAGTCTCACCCATCCGACGGTCGAACTCGACATGGGCGGCGCCGCCAAGGCAGCCACCCAATTGGGCTTGGCTGCAGCCACCGGAGGACTGTCGCTGCTGGCCGCAGGACTGCTCTCGAACAGCGTTCCCGATCATGCATGTCAGGCTGCTCTGACCGGTGTTGCGAGCAGCCGTGCGTCGAAGCCGCAAGCCGAGCCGTCGATCGTCGAGGGCGTGATCGGCAACGTCAAGAGGCTGTTCGGGCGCTGAACGCCTCGCCGCACGATCGCTCGAACGAAGCGCGTCGACAGACCGAGCCTGCGTCGCAAGCCGCCGCCCCCTCGCCCGATACGATCGGGGCGCGAGCGCCTCGCACCGCATCCTCGACCGTCAAGCCCCCGCCAGCGCTGGAAACAAAGCCTTCAACCCCGTCGCCATGCTTTCGATCGCAAAGGCGGCAAGCAGCAGGCCGAGCAGACGCGTCGCGATATTCAATCCGGCGGTGCCCATTCGTTGCCCCAAGGGCACCGCCATCTTGAGGATCAGCCAGAGCACCGAGCATGCCAAGGCAATGCAGAGGATGATCCATGCATGATGCAGCCAGCCGCCGCCGTGCGACGCGACGATCACCGTGCTGATCGCACCCGGACCGGCAAGCAAGGGGATGGCCAGCGGCACGACACCGACGCCGCTGTTGTGCGCCATTTCGTCGGCTTCCTCGGCCGTCTGTCGAACATCGCCCGCCCGGGCATTCAGCATGGCCAGCGCCATGAGCAGAAGCACCAGTCCTCCGCCGACGCGAAACGAGGCGAGACTACCGCCCATGAAGTTGAGCAGCGTCTCGCCGACCAGCGACGCGCCGACCAACACGCAGAGAACTGTCAGCGTCACGACCTTGACGGTGCGCGCACGCTCGTGCTCCGAGCGACCTGCAGTGACCGAGAGAAATATGGGCACTGCGATGAACGGGTCCAGAATCGCGATCAAACCGATGAGAAACCGGGTGTAGTCCTGCCAATTGGCGAACGCGTCGGCCATCAGGGCGGCACTCCGGACTCAGGCGCGCGGCCAGAGGATCATCTGGGTGCAGCGAAACAACGCGAGACGCTGGCCTGAGGCTTCGTTGAGAACTTCGGCATCCCACACTTGCGTGCTGCGCCCAAGATGCGCGGGCGTCGCTACGCAAACGATCGTGCCGTCGCGGGCGGTCCCCAGATAATTGGTCTTGAGTTCCGCCGTGGTGAAATTCGAGGCGCCTTGCGGCAGGTGCGCGAGCGCTCCGTAGCCGCAGGCGGTGTCCGCCAAGGCCACCACGACCGCGCCATGGAGGTAGCCATTGGGCGCCAAGAGTTCCTCGCGCAAGGGCAAGCGCAAGACCACCTTGCCCGACTCGACTGCGACGATCTCTACGCCGACCAACCCGGGGAAACGCCCCAGGCTGAGACGTGCGAGTTCGGCGCAATCGATCTCGCTGCGGAATGTACTCATGAAGCTGTCTCCGGACCGGCTCTTTGCCGAGGCGAGGCTCTCGACTCGGCCGACGATGCGCGCACTCGACGGCACCACGAATGCGCGCGCGCGACGATCAACCCACCGCGAGCCGCTTTCCCACGATCTGCGACGTATCGATGAGCGCCGTCATCTGAGCGATGCTGCCCAAATCCTCGAATCCTTGAATCGCCTCGTACAAGCGCTCGATGCGATCGTGCGGCAGGATGCGTGCGGAGCAATCGAAAAACTTGGTCTTCAGCATCTCGGGCGTCAAGGGCACGCTCGAGTTGCGCCCGTAGGCTTGATCGACCTTTGCCGACACGACACGACCGTCCTTGAGGGTGACGCGCACCTCTGCGCCGAAATGATTGTCCGGCGGAAACTGTGCATCGGTGTAGATCGCCGCCTTGACCTTCCTCAACAGGGCGTTTGCGGCCGGATCCTTCCAATTGTCGCCTTCGAAATGATCGATGGACACGAAGCCGTGAATCAGCGCACGCGCCAGGGTGTACTGGACGCTGAACTTGGCGTCGAGCGCGCTGCGCGGATTCGGCCGGTTCGTATGCTCCAGGCGGCGGCGGTGCGTCCAGGATTCGATCATTTCCACCTGATCGGCGCGCAGAGCGTGTTTCTTGTGCAGTTCCAGCATGCAATCGATACCCGGGTGCGTGCTGGCACAGCAGGGGTACTGCTTGAAGCCGATACCGGGCTTGACCACATCGTACGGCTGGCCCCAGGCATCGAACATGCGGGCGACATCGTAGTTGCCCGGCCCGTTGAAAACGTTCAGAAAGCCCTGCTTGTGCTCGAACACATCGGCGCCGCTGCTGAATCCTTCGCGGGCGAGCAGGCTGGCATAGATGCCGTTGCGGGAACAATGGCCGACGTGCAGCGGCTTCACCATCGAGCCGAAATTAGATTTCACGCCGGACGAGAACGACGCCGCAATCGACAACGCGGTTGCGGTGCGCTGAGCATCCAGGCCGAGCAGCTTCGCGCAAGCCGCAGCGGACCCGAACACGCCCATCGTCGCAGTCGGGTGCCAGCCCTTCTCGTAATGGTGCAGGTTGACGGCGCGCCCGATCTTCGCCTCCACCTCGAAACCCGCGATATAAGCCGTGAGCACGTCGCGCCCGCTCTTGCCGTGCTGCTCGCCCAATGCGAACAGCGCCGGCAGAATGGGGGCCGAAGGGTGGCCGCCCATGGAATTGTTGCAGTCGTCGTAATCGAGCGCGTGTGCTGCGGTGCCGTTGATCAGGGCCGCGCTCAGCGGATCGACCCGCCGCTCGCCGCCGAACACCAGGCACGGACCGGGCGCCGCCGCGATACCGAGTGCGGCGGCAGACATGCGGGCGCAATCCTGATCTGCGCCGGCAAGCGTGACGCCGACCGTATCGAGAATGCCGGCCTTGGCCCACGAGACCGCATCCGCGGGAATCTGTGCGTACTCGGTTGCTACGATGCGTTCTGCAAGCTGATCAGCTATCGACATTCTCGTCTCCTCTATGTCATTCACGTATTCGTGCAATCGCCCGTGCAAGGGCCGATTGCCTCGTTTCCGGGTGCGGTGCCTGGCAAGCCCGTTCAGGCCAACGTGATCTTGCCCGCCGTGTTGTCGACCATGACCGGGGAATCCAGGTAGACGATCTCCGGCTCTGAACCATACTTGGATGCGACCGTGGCCTTCCAGTCGGCGTTGTAGACCGCTTCTGCACGCTCGCGGGACTCCCAGACATACACCCCGCCCGCACGCATGCCGTCGTCCGAAACATAGTAGTTCTTGCGCAAGAGCCCCGACATGCCGAGATACCGAGGCGCGGTCGACTGAAACGTCGCGCTGATGTCATCCCGGGCGACGGGCTTGGGCAGCTTGAACGTGACGATGGCGATAATCATGACGCTTCTCCTCGTGATGGCTGTCACTACAGGCGACTGGACGACCACTGGCTCCTTTCGCCCGATTCTTGTCACTGCGGTGCCGGACGCCGGGATCAGGCGCCGGGCACGGAAGTCCGCCTCGGATAGAGCCTCAGAGGCGCTGCTCTACCCAGGCACGCACGCTGGCCAGCGCGTCCGGCAATTTGTCGGGCTGCGTGCCTCCGCCCTGCGCCATGTCCGGACGGCCGCCCCCTTTGCCGCCCACTTGCTGGGCGACATGCCCGACCACCTCGCCCGCCTTCAGCTTGCCGACCAGATCAGGGGTCACGCCGGCGATCAAGGTCACCTTCTCGCCTTCGGTCACCGCGAGCACGATGATCGCCGACTTGAGCTTGGCCTTGAGCTGATCGACCGTCTCCCGCAAGCCCTTCGCATCGGCGCCCTCGAGCATCGCGGCCAGAAGCTTCGTCCCCTTGACCTCGACCGCCTGGTCGCCCAGTTCCGCCCCCTGGCTCGCCGTCATCTTGGATTTCAGGCGAGCGAGTTCCTTTTCCAGGGACCGAACGTTCTCGATCATCTGCTGGATCTTCGCATTGACTTCCTGCGGGCTGCTCTTGAGCGCGGTCGCGGCTTCGCTGACGCGCTGTTCCTGTTGTCGGACATAAGCGAGCGCACCGTCGGCCGTGACGGCCTCGATGCGGCGAACGCCAGCGGCAATCCCGGTCTCGGCCACGATCTTGAAGAAGCCGATGTCGCCAGTGCGACGCACGTGCGTGCCGCCGCAAAGCTCGGTCGAGAACTCGCCCATGCCGATCACGCGCACTTCGTCGCCGTACTTCTCGCCGAAGAGCGCCATCGCGCCCGCCTTGACCGCCTCATCGTACTTCATGACCCGCGCAGAGACGTCGGCGTTGCGGCGGATCTCGTGATTCACCAGATCCTCGACCTGCGCGATCTGCTGCAGGGTCATCGGTTCGTTGTGGGCGAAGTCGAAGCGTGTGCGTTCGGGATCGACCAAGGACCCCTTCTGCTGAACGTGCGCGCCGAGCACTTTACGCAATGCTGCATGCATGAGGTGGGTCGCGGAGTGATTCCATGCCGAGCGCGAACGCGACTGCGCATCGACCGCGCACATCACTTTGTCGCCGACCTTCAATCGTCCCGCTTTCACCTTGCCTTTGTGGCCGAAGACGTCCGCCTGGATCTTTTGGGTGTCGTCGACTTCGAAGGTGCCGTTCACGCCGGCGAGTTCTCCGCGGTCTCCGACCTGCCCGCCGGATTCAGCATAGAACGCAGTGCGATCGAGCACCACGATGGCCACGTCGCCCGCACCCACTTCCTCGACCTGGCTACCGTCGCGGTAGAGCGCAACCACGGTCGATTCGAGCGTCAAGGTATCGTAACCGTGGAATTCGGTCGTCTGGCCGCTGTAGGCCACCCCGCTCGCCATGCTGAAGCGGGAGGCTGCCCGCGCCCGCTCACGCTGACGCTCCATGGCCGCTTCGAAGCCGGCATAGTCGACACGCACCCCGCGCTCGCGCGCGATGTCGGCGGTCAAGTCGACGGGAAAGCCGAAGGTGTCGTACAACTGGAACACCATCTCGCCATCGAGCATCTTGTCTTCACGCGTCAGCGCACCTTCGAGCACCTTCATGCCGTGATCGAGGGTTTCCGCAAACCGCTGCTCTTCCTGCAGCAGCACCTGGCTCACTCGCGTCTTTTCCTTCACGAGTTCCGGGTAGGCCGCACCCATGGCAAGCGCAAGGTCGTCGACCAGTCGATGAAAGAACGGATCGGTCTGCCCCAGCTTGTAGCCGTGACGAATGGCGCGCCGAACGATCCGGCGCAACACGTAACCCCGCCCTTCGTTGCTCGGGATCACGCCGTCGATGATCAGGAAGCTGCAGGCGCGGATGTGGTCGGCAATGACCTTGAGCGAGTTGCTCGCCAGATCCTTGCTGTGCGTTTCGCGGGCCGCAGCCTTGATGAGGCTCTGGAACAGGTCGATCTCGTAGTTCGAATGCACGCCCTGGAGCACCGCTGCGATTCGCTCCAACCCCATGCCCGTATCGACCGAGGGCTTCGGCAGCGGATGCAGCACGCCAGACTCGTCGCGGTTGTACTGCATGAACACGAGGTTCCAGATCTCGATGTATCGGTCACCGTCGGCATCGGGCGATCCCGGCGGCCCGCCGGCAATGCCCGGGCCGTGGTCATAGAACACTTCGGTGCAGGGGCCGCAGGGACCGGTATCGGCCATCTGCCAAAAGTTGTCCGACCCGCCGCCGGGCTTGTCCCCGATCCGCACGCAGCGCTCGGCGGGCACACCGATCATCTTCGTCCACAAGTCGTAGGCTTCGTCGTCGTCTTTGTAGACGGTGGTCCACATCCGCTCCGGGTCGAGGCCGTACACCTTGGTCAGGAGATCCCAGGCATATTGGATCGCGTCGCGCTTGAAATAATCGCCGAAGCTGAAATTGCCCAGCATCTCGAAGAAAGTATGGTGGCGCGCGGTATAGCCAACGTTCTCGAGGTCGTTGTGCTTGCCTCCGGCGCGGACACAGCGCTGAGAGGTCGTGGCTCGCGTGTAGGGACGCTTCTCTTGCCCCAGGAACACGTCCTTGAACTGCACCATGCCTGAATTGGTGAAGAGCAGCGTGGGATCATTCCCCGGCACCAGCGGGCTGGAACTGACGATGGTGTGGCCCTTGCCCTCGAAGTACTGCAAAAACTTGCTGCGGATCTCGCTAGATTTCATGGCCTAAGCGACGCGCCCTGCGCGATGGAAAACATTGATTCTCCCCGGAATATCGAGGGGAAGCAATGAGGCTCGGCTGCGGCGAAAGGGGCTGTCAGCCCGCCCGGCGACTGAACGACCCGCGTTCCGAGCTCAGAAACGCGATGGACGCGAACCTCGAACCCGCCGCCACGGTGCCGGTGTTTCTCCATGGATGCCGCACCGGGCTCCGATGCTCGGACCCTTCCGACACCGGTTCGGCTGCTCTTGCCCTCTGCGGACCCGTCGAGGCGATGGATCCGTTCACGAATTCGACAAGGCCCCGGTCGCCGGATTTTTCCGCGGCGGCGCGAACGCAGCAACGAACGGATATTCGACCCGAACCGCGTCAGTCAGGACTGTGAGGATCGGCCGGCATCGCCCGCCTCGGGCAGTAGTCGCCGCGCCCGACGGCGGGAGCATTCAGTCCACGCCTTCCGACTCAGGATCCCGGTCGGCCTCACCGCCTGGGTTCAAGATCACCTTGAGGGCGATGCTGCGACTGAACCCCCGATTGAGCAGGAAGCGCATCTGCCGCTCGCGGTCGCTGCGATCCGTAGCCGCGTCGCCGAAACGCCTTTGCCACAGCGCCATGGCGGTCTGCAGATCGCCCGCATCGAGACCCGCCGTCGAAGCAGCGATCACATCGGCATCCAGACCACGCCGTTTCAACTCCAGCCGGACGCGAGCGGCACTCGAGCGCGATCGGCGGCCCCTGACGAGCTGATCGGCAAGTCTCGCCTCGGAAAGCCAACCTTGGTTCTGCAGTTCGTCGAGCAGCGCCGACACTTGCTCGTATTCCGCGCCCTCGGGATCCAAGAGGCGGCGCAACTCCGAGCGCGAACGCTCGCGTCTGGCGAGCAGCCGAATCGCTTTGCTTCTAAGGGCTTGAACCATGGTGCTCGACGATTCGATCGGTCTGAACGAGAGCCTCGGACGCCTCAGTACTGCGATGGCAACGGCCGTGCGGACGCTGCCGTCAGATCTGGCAACGATGCCACCGCGCGGAGCATCCTCGACGGCGCCCAGCTGCCCGATCCAGGATCGGACGTTCGACGCAGCAGACATCGCAGACACCGCTACCCCGACAACCCCAGTGTCCGAAGCGAACCATCCACCCGGCAATCGCGGTGCGCTGCGAGGCCCGACGACAACTCACGCCCAGGACGATCTCGAGGCTGGAGGCTCTCGGGCGGCGACGTGCTCGCGGACGATCAGGCTTCTTCTGCGGCGGCCGCCGCCGCGACACCCGCCGCTGGGACCCCGAGGGCCTCGCGCACCTTGCCTTCGATCTCGCTCGCGATGTCCTTGTGTTCCCTGAGATACTCGCGCGCGTTGTCCTTGCCCTGCCCGATACGATCGCCCTTGTACGAGTACCAGGATCCCGATTTCTCGATGATGCGGTGATCGACGCCCAGTTCGATGATCTCTCCCTCGAGCGATATGCCCTCGCCGTAGAGAATGTCGAACTCCGCCTGCTTGAAGGGTGGCGCCACCTTGTTCTTCACCACCTTTGCGCGGGTCTCGGAACCGACGACCTCATCGCCCTTCTTGATCGAGCCGATGCGCCGAATATCGATGCGCACGGAAGCATAGAACTTCAGCGCATTGCCGCCTGTCGTGGTTTCGGGGTTGCCGAACATCACGCCGATCTTCATGCGGATCTGATTGATGAAGATCACGAGCGTGTTGGAGCGCTTGATGTTCGCGGTGAGCTTGCGCAGCGCCTGCGACATCAGGCGTGCCTGCAAGCCCATCTGCGGCTCACCCATCTCGCCTTCGATCTCCGCCTTGGGCACCAGCGCGGCAACCGAATCGATCACGACGACGTCCACCGAACTGGAGCGCACGAGCATGTCCGCGATCTCGAGCGCCTGTTCGCCGTTGTCGGGCTGCGAGATGAGCAATTCGGAGATGTTCACCCCGAGCTTCTGCGCGTACTGCGGATCGAGCGCATGCTCCGCGTCGATGAAGGCCGCCGTGCCTCCCAGCTTCTGCATCTGCGCGATCACGGACAAGGTAAGCGTCGTCTTGCCCGAGGACTCCGGGCCGTAGATTTCGACGACCCGCCCGCGCGGCAACCCGCCGATGCCCAGGGCGATATCGAGACCGAGCGAACCGGTGGAAACGACTTGAATGTCATGCGTCGTGCCCGACTCCCCCAAACGCATGATGGAACCCTTGCCGAACTGTTTTTCGATCTGCGTCAGTGCGGCCGAAAGTGCTTTTGCCTTGTTGTCTTCCATGTCGATCTCCGAGAACTTCGAGCCATTATCCCACACGCTTCGACCGCCGCACTGTGGCCGAAGGACTATGCACAGACTGTCCAAACGGACTAATCGATGAACTTCAGCACGCCACGCAGCGCGTGCTCGACACAACGCTTGCGCACGGCGTCGCGATCGCCGCGAAACCGGCGCGTTTCGACCGCAACGGCCTTGCCCTTGCGGCTCCAGGCGAAACACACCGTGCCTACCGGCTTTTCCGCCGTGCCGCCGCCTGGACCGGCCACGCCGGAGACGGCGACCGTCAAGCGAGCATGACTGTTCGCCAGAGCGCCCTGCGCCATCTCGCGCACGACTTGCTCTGAAACCGCCCCATGCTTGGCCAAAGAACGGGGCTTCACACCCAGCATCTCCTGCTTCGACACGTTCGTATAGGTGACGAATCCTCGCTCGAACCACTCCGAACTGCCGGGCACCCTGGTGATCACTTGACTGATCCATCCCCCGGTGCATGACTCGGCGGTCGCCATCATCGTTTCCCGACGCTTCAACGCCCGTCCGACTCTGACGGCAAGCCGATACAGATCATCTTCCATGGCGATCCTCAGTCTATGAATGTCTTGGCGAGCGCGATCAGAAGCAGCGTGTAGCCAGCCGCCAGCAGATCATCGAACATCACGCCGAAGCCGCCGTGAAGCGTGCGATCGAAATGGCGGATCGGCTGCGGCTTGAAGATATCGAACAGGCGAAAGAAAAGGAAGGCGAACGCCTGCCACAAGCGGTCGGCCGGAACAAAGAACAGCACCCACAGAAAAGCGACGGTTTCGTCCCAGACGATGCCGCCATGATCGGGGGTGCCGAGAGCGTGAGTCGTGCGGCCGCTCGCCCATACGCCCAGCAGGAACAGGATCACCAAGATGCCCAGATGCGCATAGCTCGACAGACCCTGGAGCAACCACATATGCAGCGGGAACGCGATCAGTGTGCCGAACGTGCCGGGGGCGAATCGGATGAGCCCGACGCCGCCCACGAAGGCGATGAAATGCGCCGGACGCGAATAGACGAAACGCCACGATGGCACAACCATGGACTTAGCCGAAATGATCGAACCCCCGCACTTGAACGGCGCGCGCTCGGCCATCGCCATCGAACAGGCTCACGCCTTGGCCTTTGCGCATGGAGCCTATCCTCTGCAACCGGACGCCGACCCGCGCGCCTAGCGCCTCGATTCGCGCCCGGTGTTTCACGCTCGCCGTGAAGCACAGTTCGTAGTCGTCGCCACCGGCCACCAAGGCCCGTTCCGCCAGCTTGCGATCCGCCACCGCGGCCAATGCCTTCGCACCGGGTATCCGGTCGAACCACACATCGGCCCCGAGCGAAGATCGCTCGCAGATATGACCGAGGTCGGCAACGAGCCCGTCGGAGATGTCGATCGCCGCGTTTGCCAAACCGCGCAATCCCAGACCGAGCGCCACTCGAGGCTGCGGTCGATCCAGAGAACGTTTGCACCTCTCGGCCACGGCGGCTGCCATGCTGATGCGCCCTTGCTGGAGCGCGACTGCCAGAGCGGCACTGCCCAGTTCTCCCGATACCCAGACATCGTCACCGACTCGGGCACGATCCCGCCGCAGAGCCCGTCCTCGGGGCACTTCGCCGAATATCGTCACGCACAAGTTGAGCGGCCCCCGAGTCGTATCGCCGCCGATGAGTTCGACTTCGTGCGCATCGGCCAGCGCGTGAAAACCCGACGAGAAAGCGCGCAGCCAGGCGGAATCGACCTTGGGGAGCGCCAGGGAGAGGAGCGCCCAGCGCGGTCGAGCGCCCATGGCGGCCATATCGGAAAGGTTCACCGCGAGCGTCTTGTGCCCGAGCCTGCGTGGATCGGCATCCGCGAAAAAGTGCGTGCCGCTCACGAGCATGTCCGTCGAAACCGCGAGTTCCATCCCCTTGCCGACACGGAACAACGCTGCGTCGTCGCCGACGCCGAGCACGGCTCGACGCGTCGGCCGGGTGAAGTAGCGGGCGATGAGTTCGAATTCGGAAGACATGCCGTATTGTACTCGCGGCCGGCTCGCCGCTTGACCACCCGCTGAGCGCCAGCGTTCAGCGGCGCCCTGGCGCGCGCCCGCTCGCCTGCACCTCGATCGCGCGCACTTCGGTCGCAAGTCGGTCGAGTACGCCGTTGACGTACTTGTGACCGTCGGTGCCGCCGTAAACCTTGGCCAGTTCCACGGCCTCGTTGATGACCACCCGATAGGGCGTCTCGATACGATGGACCAGTTCGTAGGCGGCGAGGATCAGGACAGCATGCTCGACTGGCGAGAGGGCGGAAATCGGCCGATCGAGGTAGGGCGTCAGTCGAGCCTGAAGATCAACGACGTGCTCGACCACGCCGTTGAGCAGCGCATCCAGCAAAGGGCGGTCGGCTTTGTCGAAACCATCCTGCTCTGCCAGCCCGTGCTCGATGGCGCGCACGTCGTTCTTTGCAAGCAACCACTCGTACACACCTTGTACGGCGAACTCGCGAGCGATGCGTCGACTGCTTTTCATTGCGGTAGGGGATGCACCGGGTTCGCTCGCTCAGGAGCCACGCGAGCGAAAGGCGCGCATTCTACCGGAAACCGGCAAATACCCGCAGTGTTTCAAGGCATCGCTCCCTGCGGATACGGATGCTTGCGCTGCGCGCATCGCGCACACGCGCAGAAAATCACGGCGCAGTCGACTCCGTCGCAAACCCCGAATACACTCGAACGGCGCTCGAAATCTCAAGGAAAACCCATGAATCCCAAGCTCACGATCGATATCGTATCCGACGTGGTTTGACCGTGGTGCTACATCGGCAAGCGGCGACTGGAGGCAGCCATCGAGCTGTACCTTCAGGAAGCACCCGATGAGCCCAAGCCGGCCGTGCGCTGGCTGCCCTTCCAGCTCAACCCCGACCTGCCCGCCGAAGGAATCTCGCGCCAAGCTTATATCGAGCGCAAGTTCGGTCCGGGAGGTTCTCGCAACTACGCCCGGGTGGCAGGCGTGGGCAAGGAAGTCGGCATCGACTTCGCCTTCGATGCAATCACCATCCAGCCGAATACGCTGAACGCGCACCGGCTGATGCAATACGCGACGCAGCACGGTCGGGACGACGCCGTGGCGGAGAGCCTTTTCCGCGGCTACTTCGAAGAAGGCGCCGTGATCACCGACCTGGCCGTCCTGACCCGATTGGGTGTACGCGCAGGCCTGGAGGAGGCACCTCTGGCCGCTTACCTTGCCTCCGGTCAAGACCACGATCTGGTTCTCGCAACGGATCTCCAGGCAAGACAGGCAGGCATCGGCGGTGTGCCCTTCTTCATCTTCAATCGCAAGGTTGCGGTCTCGGGTGCGCACGAAGCCGAAACATTGCTCGGCGCGATGAAGCAGGCGCTCGAAGACTGATCCCCCTCGCTGCCATGGCGAGATGCCGGGACAGCGGCCTCTCGCCACAACGATCGTTACTGCAAGCGGTGCCCGCGCCTGGCGCACGCCCAAGCTGGTGACGGCAGCCTCAGCAAGCGACGACGGAATATCGACGCCGAATAGGCGAATCGGCGCTCGCCCCCCGCTCAAGTCGCAGTTCATTCTTCTATGGATCAATGCCTTACCGGATTCCATCCGGATACCCGAGGATGGTTCGAAAGTTGCCTCATACGATGCAGAGAAGGCAATCGGAACAGGCAACCACGATGGTAATTTACCTAGCAGACCACTTCACGCGCCAGCACGACGTCACGCTGAGAAAATCGGCGCGCCTGTCGGTCGTCGGCGGCCAACGCACCGGACGGCTTCCCGCGAGTGCATCCCATGCCCCCGTGTGGCCCGGCACACTGTTCGCGGATCCCGGCGGGTGGCGCGTAGGACAGCTTTCGGCGGCCGAACTCAACACGCTGTATGCCGAGGCTACGTTGATCTGAATCGGCGCGCACGCATCGTGCGAGCCTCATCGCTCCCCGGATGCGTCCAATTGAAGTTTTGCCGACCTTCTTCTAGTATAGCGGCGCATGTCTTTCGAGAGGGGGCGTCATGCTGATCGAAGAAGACTTGGAAGCTACGAAGGCGAAACTTGCCGAACTGCACTCGGTGCACCGTAGCCTCGACAAGATGATCGAAAGCCTCGCTGACAGCCCGATTCAAGACGAGTTGGAACTGCGGCGACTGAAAAAACAGAAGTTGCTGCTGAAAGACCAGATTTTCCTGCTCGAAAGGCGCTTGGTACCGGATGTGCCCGCCTAGCGACGACCTGCAATCCTCACGGATGACGCTGATCGCATGAGTGGAAGTCGTCTGGGCTCGTCTCGCCGTGTTATGCGAATCGCATGGATCTTTGCCGTCCTGCAAGGATTGCGGACCCAATCGCAAGCAAGCCCAGCAGCACGAACCACACGAGCGACCACCCAGCAATGGTGAGCCCCAAAAACGTCCAGCCCTTCTCTGCGCATTCCCCGGATCCACGCAGTATGAGGTCGAGCGCCTTGCTCAATGGAAACCGGGAAATGATGAAGTCCAGACCGGGACCGCATTCAGGCACCAGGTGCTTGGGCAGGCTTTGTAGCCAGACCTGCCGCCCGGCAACGGCGCCGCCCGCAATCGCGAGGATCGACAGCGCCGCCGCGTAAACGACATGGCCCCCTCTGCTGCGCGGATTGTGTAGCGCAGCCAGCAGGAACACGGCCCCGAGCGCGATAAACGCGATTCGCTGCACCATGCACAGCGGACACGGATCCTCGCCCAGCACGTGCTGCAGGTAGAGCGCGAAGCCGATCAAGCCGGCACACACCAGGAACCCTGCGAGATAGCCTTGTCGAGCCGATAGCTTGAACATGTTGGTCGCCAGAGGAGTTGTCATTCCACCGCCAGTGCAGCACCCCAGGTGCTCGGCGCTCGAACAGGAACATCCGATATCCGAACGATCGCTGCTAAACTTCTTTCATGCTACGCGGAACGCGCGCCATTTCGATCGACGAATCGCTGATTCAGGAGCAGTTCGTGCGCGCTCCTGGACCGGGCGGGCAGAACGTTAACAAAGTCGCCACGGCTGTGCAACTGCGCTACGACGTCGCCCGGGCTGACATGCCAGCCGACGCGAAGCGCCGCCTCGTCGCTGCCGCTGGCAGCATGATGACTCAGGAAGGCATCCTGATCATACAAGCGAGCCGCTTTCGCAGTCAGACCCAGAACCGCGCAGACGCGCGCGAGCGCCTGTTGAAGCTTCTCAAGAAGGCTGCGACGCGACCGCGGCCGCGTATCGCCACGAAGCCCACCCTCGCCTCTCGCGAGCGAAGACTGGATGCGAAAAAACAGCGGAGCACGCTCAAGCGGGATCGTCGAGAAACGGAATAGCCCGTCACTCAGGCGAAATTGAGCAATGCCGCAACCGCTGCGGCAGCAACCGCCAGAAGCACTGCCGCAAGCCAAAGGCTCGCCGTGCGCCCCTCGACAACAGGCGTGCCGGGTGGGAGGCGCTTACGACCGGTGACCATGGCGCTGATCAGGTTCTCCCGCTTCACGAACAGGTGGAACACGACGGCCGCCAGATGCAAGCCGATGAGCCCCAGCAACACGTTGAAGTTGTAGCGATGCACAGTAGTCAGCAGATCCGACATAGTGCTGGCGACATACCCGGCCAGCGGCCCCTCCGTCGCGATCTCGTCGTTGGCGAACAGCCCGGTGGCCGCCTGAACGAACAAACTCAGGAGCAACGCGAGCACACTCCAGCCTCCCGCGGGATTGTGGCCCACGAAATGAGGCGAATCCTTCCGCAGCACGCCGCCCAGGTACCGGGCGACGACGAAAGGGCCGCGAACGAAATCGCCGAAGCGCGCATGCTGGCTGCCCAAGAAGCCCCAGGCCACCCGAAACAGTACCAGCGCCAGGATCGCATAGCCCACCCACATGTGATAGGTCATGGCATTGCCCCCGATCTCGCTACTCAACCAGGATGCGAACACCAGCACGACGAACATCCAGTGCACCAAGCGCACCGGCAAATCCCATGTCCTGACCGAGACGTCCGTGAGTTTTCGGGTTTGCGTCGTAGGCTCTTGCATCGGTTCACTCCCAAACCCCGGCGAGGGTTCTTTCGCAACTAGTCACAAAGATCACAGAGACATTCCGCGGTCGCGCTAACCTGCCTGGCCAGTGACGCGCTCATCCATGCGTTCTACATGTCGCACCGGAAGCTGGACGGCAGCCGCGGTCGCCAGTTCACCCAGTTGGACATAGTCGGTCTTGCCGCTGCCGAGCACAGGCAACGCGCGCACATGCACGATGCTGCGCGCGACGGCCAGATCCTGCAATCCCAATCTGCGGGCCGCCTGATGAAGCCTGATCCGGTCCAGCTCGGCATCGGTGGTAAAGAGCACCGTGATCTCGCCCCGATCGGGCGACATGGCAACCGTCGCGGCGTGCTGATGCGCCGAAGAGCATTCCCGAGCCAGACGCTCGACCATTTCCAGAGCCACCATTTCGCCCGCCACCTTGGCGAAGCGCTTGAGTCGTCCCAAGACGCACACGTACCCATCGGCGTCGATCGAAACGACATCGCCCATGCAGTGCCAACCCGGCCCCAACTCCGAACTCGCCGGCTGCAGTTCGCCCGGCCGATCCAGGGTAAAGTACCCGAGCATCATGTTGGGGCTCGATACGTGAAGCACACCGCCCTCGGGAATCCCTTCCACAGGCACCAGCCTGAAATCGACGCCTGCAAGGAAGCGACCGACTGCGCCGACGCGAAATCGCTCGCGAGTCGCAAGGGAGACAGCCGGTCCGCACTCAGTCGATCCGTAGCCCTCCAGCACGCGCAAGCCGAACTTCTCGTGATAAATGCGCTGCACCTCGGGATTGAGCTTCTCGCCCCCGGAGATCACGTAGCGTACCGAAGCAAAATCCAGCGGCCGCGCCTGGCGGGCATAGTTGCCGAGGAAGGTGCTGGTCCCGAAGAGGTAGGTGCACTGCCGAGAATAGGCGATCTCCGGAATGATGCGGTAGTGCAACGGGTTGGTATACAAAAAGAGCTTCGTGCCGTAGCACAAGGGCATCAGCGTGCATGCGATGAGGCCATAGGTGTGATACATGGGAAGCGCGTTCAAGAACTTGTCGGCTGCGCAGAAGTCGATCGCGGCCGCCAGTTGCGCCATGTTCGCCAGCGCTGCGTCATGGGACAAGGCCACACCTCTGGGCTTGCCCTCCGAGCCGGAGGTGAACAGCACCAAGGCAACATCGTCATGCCTGCCTCGCCATGTCGCGCGTCGAGGGAACCGCAAGGCCCAGAAAACGAGCCACAGCTTATCCGTGAGCCTGAGCTGTTCTCGCAGCTCCTCGAGGTAGATGATGCGGCAGTGTCCGATCGCCTTCAGGAGGCGATCCAGACGCGCCAATTCGACGAATCGCCGGGATGTCACCACGACCCGAACTCCGGACGCGTCCACGCTGGCGAGAACGGCATCGGGCCCGGAACTGTAGTTGAGCATGGCGGGGATGCGTCCCATGGCGCTCAAGCCGAACAGCGTGCCGACAGCGGCGGCGGTGTTGGGCAGGAGCACGCCGACCACGGCCCCCTGCTGAGTCTCGCGCGCGAGCAGGCGGCCTAGCGCCAGCGACATCTTCAGCACGGTCCCGTACGACTCCTCGATCTGCCGCGAGTCCTCCACGATCGCAGTGCGCCGACCGTTTTGCTCAGCCGCATCGACCAGCGCATCGAAGAGCGTCTGCCGAGGCCGTGCGAGCACCTGGGTCAGCTGCAGCAAGGAGAGCATTCGGTCAGTGGCCTGCCGACGACGTTCCCGCGCGGGCAGGCCGGCTTCGAGTTCGATGCGCGTGAGCTTGCCCACCGTGACAGTAATGCCACGGCCCGGTCGCCCGCCGGCGCCCACGCTGCCGTAACGTATGTTTATGGGAAGAATCCGCACACCGGTGCGCGCAGCCACGATAGCCGGCGCCTGATACAGCTTGCCCGCGGACCCCGGGCTGACCGGACGATTCTCGGGGAAGACGACCACGGTGCGCCCTTGCGCGACCTGCCTCGCCAGGCGCCGCACACTGGTGGCCAAGCTCCAGTCTACCGCGTGCACTTCCCGCCCACGCAGGAGCCATCTGCACAAGAAGTGCCGCGCGGAAGCCTCGCTGGACATCACCACGGCATCTTCCGCGAGCAGGGTGGCGAGAACCCACGGGTCGAGCGGGCCCGGATGGTTCGCCACGATGAGCAGCGGACCTGCCGCGGTCAGTTCCTGCACCTCGCCTTCGACTCGCAAGCGAAATACGGTACGCAGCAAGCGAGTCAGCATCGCTCCCAGCATGTTTACGGCATTCCCATCAACGTTTCCCCCGCTCGCCCCATACCGCCGGTGACGCGCCGACGAGCGCGTCATCCCATCGCTTGCGACATTGTGTAGGAAAAATTCCTACAGTGCTCGTAGGACAACTTCCTACGTCATGTCCGCTTTTTCCTTACATTGAGCCCGTTTTGAACATTTTTCTCGGCATTCGAAGGCTACTTGATCACAGATTAACTTTCAATTCCGAGAAACCTAACAAACTGTGAGATTTGTGTTTTATAAATCTTTGCCATACATTTCCTACACGATTGTCAGAATTCCACTGACATCCGTCAAAACCATCAATTTCTACTGCCAGGAGAACGCAAATGGACATGCACGTGCCCATGCAACTATTGGAAGCCCGCGACGCATCACTGGCACGACGCATGACGTCGGCGTTGGAATACAGGTTCTCGACCCAGTTCACCGCGCGCTTCGACACCACGCAGAAAGCCATGTGGTCGCGCTGGCTGCCCTCGCCTCGCCCGTGCTTCAATCCTGGCCTGCTGCGCGACATCCGAACCTACTACGACATGCTCCAGCACACGAACGGCTGCGTGAACGACGGCGTCGATGATCATCCGATCGAATACGTGGTGCTCGCCTCCGGCATGTCGGGCGTGTTCAATCTGGGCGGTGACCTCGATCTCTTTCGCTCGCTGATCGAAAAGCGCGATCGCCCCGGGCTCTCGGTCTATGGGCGTGCCTGCGTGGATGTCCTCTACAGCAACTACATCGCGCACGGCCTGGCGGCCACCACCATTTCGCTGGTACAGGGCGAGTGCCTCGGCGGAGGCTTCGAAGCGGCCTTGTCCAGCGACGTCATCATCGCCGAACGCTCCGCCCGCTTCGGCTTTCCCGAGATTCTCTTCAATCTGTTCCCCGGCATGGGTGCCTATTCGTTCCTCTATCGGCGCGTGGGCGAAAAGCGCGGCGAGGAGATACTCACGAGCGGCAGAATCTACAGCGCCGAGGAAATGCTGGCGTTCGGTGTAATCGACCGCGTCGTCGACGACGGTCAAGGCGAAGCCGAGGTCAGCGCGCTGATCAAGCAGCGTGCGCGCAGCAGGAATGGGCTTTGCGGCATTTCGGCGGCCCGTCGCCGCGTTCAGCGCATCGACCTCGCGGAACTGGTCGACATCGTGGAAATCTGGGTAGACTGCGCGTTGAGACTGAACACGCGCGACCTGAAGCTCATGCAGCGACTCGTATCGCGTCAGAGCGGGCTTGCGGAGTCGCAACAGATTCACTGAGCCGATCGGCTCGAGGGATGTCATGGGCAATATTCGAGACAAGGCGACGGATCCGCGCCCGCGCTACGAGTACAGTATCCAGGAGACGGCCGATCGCCTGGGCTTGCCGGTGCACACGCTGCGGCGCTGGCACGAACAAGGCATCCTCGTTGCGCGCCGCACGGGCGGCGGGCATCGCCGCTACGCGCGCGAACTGATCGATACCTTGGCCAGTTCGGGGATGTCGGGATTGTCAGGATCGACCGCGTCCGAGGAACTGGCCGCGGTGAAGCGCTCGCTCGAGGACAAGCGGCGCGTGATACAGCTGCTGCTCGAAAGCGAAAAGCGCTATCGCGATCTGGTCGAAACGTCTCACGATCTCATCTGGACCACGGATGCGCAGGGCCGATTCACCTACGTGAATGCAGCCTCCGTCGAAGTGTTCGGTCTCGAACCGCCCGAGATCATGGGGCGCTGCTTCTTCGATTTCGAAGTCCGCCCCGCGCACATCGCCAATCGCAGATTTCTCGCAAAGCTCATGCGACAAGGCGAAGTGCGCAACTATCTCACCCATCTCAGAACCATCCAAGGCCACGACCGCTGGATCGGCATCAACGCGCGCCTCACGGCCTCCGAGGCCGGCACGATCACGGGTATCCGGGGTACGGCGCGGGATGTCACCGAAGCCCACCTTGCCATGATCGCCATGGAACACATGGCGGCGCGCGACCACCTCACGGGATTGCCCAACAGAACCGCCCTGCAGCAGGCCTTGGAGCAGGCGCTGCGAGCGGAAGAACATGGCTCCGTCATATTCCTGGATCTGGATCACTTTCGCTACGTCAACGAGAGCTTCGGCTACCCGGCCGGCGACCATCTTCTGATCGGCATCGCAGGGGCATTGCGCGAAGCGGTCGAGCCGACCGGAGCGCGCGTCTATCGCCTGGGTGGGGACGAATTCGCCCTCGTAGCGAAAGACAAGCTGCGGGCACAAGCCTCGGAACTGACGGAGAAGACGCTCGAAGCCATCCGCCAGTACCGCTGCACGCTGCGCGCCGGTCACCGGATGTGGGGGGTGAGCGCCTCGGCGGGAGTGGCTCTGTTCCCGTTTCACGGCAACGACGTGCCCGGATTGCTTTCGAACGTCGATGCCGCCATGTTCCAGGCAAAGGAGGAGGGGCGCAATCGATATGTGATGTTCGGAAACGATCCGGACGACAGGCGCAGTACGCAGCGTCGGGTGCACTGGTCCCGCAAGCTGCGCGATGCAATCGACGCCGACCGCATCGTCCTTCATTGCCAGCCTGTCGTGCGCCTGGCGGACAGGAAGACCGTGCACTACGAGGTGCTGGCCAGACTGCGCGACGACGACGATTCCCTCATTCAGCCCGCGCAGTTCATCGAACTGGCCGAATCGCTCGGGTTGATCCGCGAAATCGACCTGCGCGTGGTCGAAAAGGTGCTCCAGCACATCGTGGCCTACCCCGCCCGCGACTCGCTGCGCTACTTCGTCAACCTGTCACGGGTATCGATTTCCGATCCTGCCTGGGTGCGCCGTTTTCAGCAGTTGCTCGCCTCAGCCCCCGTGAGACCGGGACAGCTCGTATTCGAAATCACCGAAACCGCGGCGATGTCGGAAGTGGACGTCACACTCAAATTCATCGAGCGGCTCAAGGCGATGGGACACCGCTTCGCCCTCGACGATTTCGGCGCCGGCTTCAGTTCCTTCTACTACCTCAAGCGCTTCGAAGTCGACTACATCAAGATCGATGGCGGCTTCATCCGTGATCTATGCGAGGGCGACTCCAACGTGCTGTTCGTACGGGCGCTCAACGACATCGCGCGCGGCCTCTCGAAGCAAGTGATCGCAGAAGGGGTCGAGACGCCGCAGGCTTTGGAAATACTGCTGCAGATGGGAACGCAGTATGGCCAAGGTTTCTTGTTCAGGTCCCCTTACCCGCTGGAAGGCGATCCGGACGCGGCATCACTCCATCGGCCCGCCGTCGCTTGACTCACCACTGGCCCGCGACGATTTTTTCGGCGAGCAGCAGGCCCATGATGGTTTTCGCTTCGCAGATTCGGCCGCTGCGCACCCACGCGAGCGCTTCCTCCAGGGAGAGCGTGAACACGTCGAGAAATTCGCCGTCGTCGAGCCGATGGCCGACATACTCCAACTCGCGCGCGAGATAGAGTTCGATCCGCTCGTTCGAATAGCCGACCACCGGATAAGTCGTGAGCAGATGACGCCAGTCGGCGGCACGATAGCCCGTTTCCTCGAGCAGTTCGCGCTTGGCGGTGTCGAGCGGGGACTCGCCTGCATCGATCTTGCCTGCGGGCAGCTCGTAGACATGCGCGCGCAGCGGATACCGGTACTGTCGCTCCATGATCACGCTCCGCGGATCAGGCATGGCGAGCATCACGGCAGCACCCGGATGCACGATGTACTCTCGCCGCGAAGTGCTGCCATCGGGCAAACGCACCGTGTCTTCCTGCACATGCAGGAGCTTGCCGCGATAGACGGTCTTGAGTTCGAGCGGGTGCTCGGTGAGATCTCTTTCGCTCATGCCTCGCCCTTTACGCGACTGCGGCACAACAGGCAGCTTCCCTGCCGATGCCGCTTGTTTCCGGGAACGCTATAGCGAGTACTGTATCGACGCAATGCACAGCGCCATCAGGGGCTGAGGCAGGATGCCCAGCACGAGCATCGACAATCCGTTCACGCTGAGCACCAGCCGCATGTCCGGGTGCGGCAGGATCGGCGTGACATCCTTGGGCTCATCGAAGTACATGAGCTTCACGATCCGCAAGTAGTAGAACGCCCCGACCAAGGACATCAGCACCGCAAGCACGGCAACCCAGATGAATCCGGCCGAAAACACCGCCTGCAGGACAGCCAGCTTGGCATAGAAACCTACCGTGGGCGGCAGGCCCGCCATGGAAAACATCGTGATCAACATCATGAATGCGTACCACGGACTGCGACGGTTCAGGCCCTTGAAGTCGTCCAGCATGTCGGCCTCGAAGCCGTCGCGGGAGAGCAGCAGGATCATGCCGAACGCAGCAAGGCTCATCAGCACATAGGTGATCACGTAGAACATGGCCGAGCCGTAACCGTTCAGGTCGCCCGAAAGGACGCCGAGCAGCACGAACCCCATGTGCGAGATGGTGGAATAAGCCAACATCCGCTTGAGGTTCGTCTGCGCTATCGCGGTGAGGTTGCCGATGACGAGCGAAGCGATCGACAGGAGAAGCAGCATCTGTTGCCAATCGACCACCATCGACTCGAGGCCTGTGACGAGCAGACGCATCACCAAAGCAAACGCAGCCAGCTTGGGCGCGGAGCCGATAAACACCGTCACCGCGGTCGGAGCGCCGTGGTAGACGTCAGGCACCCACATATGGAACGGCACTGCCCCGAGCTTGAAGCCGATGCCCGCGACGAGGAAGGCGACGCCGAGCCCGAGCACCCAGACCTTGGGGTTGTCCGTTCCGGCAATGGCGGAGGCGATCTGTTCCAGATTCATGGTGCCGGTGGCGCCGTAAATCATGGACATGCCGTAAAGCAGCAAGCCCGACGCGAGGGCGCCCAGGATGAAGTACTTCATCGCCGCCTCGACTGCCGCGCGGGAATCCCGCTGCAAGGCCACCATCGAGTACAAGGCGAGCGACAGCAGTTCCAGTCCCAGATAGAGCAGCAGCAGATGGCTGGCGGAGATCATGATCATCATCCCCAGCGTCGCGAACAAGGCCAGCACGAACAGCTCGCCGCGATACATGCCGCGCACACCGATGTACGTGCGCCCGTAGATGAGGATCGTTGCCACGACGATGCACACGGATACCTTCAACACGTCGGCCATCGGATCGCGGACGAACATGTCGCTGAACGTATAGACCGTGGCGCCCGAGCCCGTCACCACCATGACCGCGCATACGCCCAGCGTGATCAGCGTCAACGCGTAACTCACCCAGCGCGAGCGCTCGGCCAGGAAGACATCGATCAGCAGCACCGCGCATGCCGCGACCAGCAGAAAAATCTCCGGCGCTGCTGGCGCCAGATCAGGGATGGGAAAGGCTATCGGCTGCATCGGTTATCTGCCCTCAGGGGAGCTTGCTCTTGGCGACGTGTGCAAGCAGGTCGTTCACGCTCACGTGCAGCACTTCGGTGAACGGAGCCGGATAGATGCCCATGAACAGCACGCATATCGCGAGAACCACCATGAAAAGCGTTTCGCGGGCCGACAGATCGTCCAGGGCCGCGACGTGGTCGTTGGCGATCGCACCGAAGACCACGCGTTTGTACATCCACAAAGTGTAAGCCGCGCCCAGGATGAGGGTCGCTGCGGCCAGGAACGCGTACCAGAAGTTCACTTTGGCCGCGCCCATGATCACCATGAACTCGCCCACGAAGCCGCTCGTCCCTGGGAGGCCCGCGTTGGCCATGGCGAAGAGCATGAAGAAACTTGCGAACACCGGCATGCGATTGACCACGCCGCCGTAGTCGGCGATCTGCCGCGAATGCATGCGATCGTAAAGAACACCCACGCACAAGAAGAGCGCGGCCGATATGAATCCGTGGGAGATCATCTGGATGATCGCGCCCTCGACCGCGATCGAATTGAACAGGAAGATGCCGAGCGTGACGAAGCCCATGTGCGAGATGGACGAATAGGCGATCAACTTCTTCATGTCGGACTGCGCCAACGCCACCAGCCCGATGTAGACGACGGCGATCAGCGACAGGACGATCACGAACCCCGACAGCGCCTGGCTCGCATCGGGAACGATCGGCAACGAAAGTCGCAGGAAACCGTAGCCGCCCAGCTTCAGCATGATCGCCGCAAGCACCACCGAACCTCCGGTGGGCGCTTCCACGTGCGCGTCGGGCAACCAGGTGTGCACCGGGACCATCGGCACCTTGACTGCGAAGGCGAGGAAAAAGGCCAGGAACACCAGGACCTGGGCCGCGAACGGAATCGGGAGCATGTACCAATCGACGAAGGAGAAGCTGCCGCCGGACGACAGAAACAGATAAATCAGGGCGACGAGCGCCAGCAATGAACCCAGCAGCGTGTAGAGGAAGAACTTCAACGCCGCGTAGACTCGGTTGGGGCCGCCCCAGACGCCGATGACGATGAACATCGGGATCAGCGTGGCTTCGAAGAAAACGTAGAAAAGGAGCCCGTCCAAGGCGCAGAACACCCCGTTCATCAATCCCGAGAGGATGAGGAACGCGGCCATGTACTGCGCCACACGGCTATCGATGACCTTCCATCCCGCGATCACGACCAGCACGGTGGTGAAGCAGTTGAGCAAGATCAGCAGCAGCGAGATGCCGTCGATGCCGAGGTGATAATGGACGTTGAACGCCTGAATCCACTGCTCGCGCTCGACGAACTGAAAGCCGCTGGCAGAGGAATCGAACCCCGTCCACAGCGGCAGCGCCACCACGAAGCCAGCGATGGCGCCCACCAGCGCCAACAGACGAGCCAAGCCGGCGTTGCGATCGGAACCGGTGAACAACACCGCGATCCCGGCAAGGATCGGCAGCCAGATGACGGTACTCAGAATCGGAAGCGCGTTCATGCGTGCGATGTCCTCATGCTCATGCCTGCATGAACAGCAGCGTGATCAGGAACAACACGCCAATGATCATGGTGAATGCGTAATGGTAGATGTAGCCCGACTGGAAGTGGCGGATGATGCCGGCCATCCACCCCACCAGCTTTGCCGATCCGTTGACCACGAACCCGTCGATCAGGCGAACATCGCCGAAGCGCCATAGCCCCTGGCCCAGGCACCGGGTACCGCGCGCGAAGAACCATTCGTTGAACTCGTCGAAGTAGTACTTCTTGTCGAGGATGCGGTAGATCAGCGGGAAGCGCGCCGCGATCACCGCGGGCAGATCGGTGCGCTTGATGTAGAGGAACCAGGCGACGGCGATGCCGGCCACCGAAAGCCAGAACGGCAGCGTGAACAACGCATGCGTCATCATTCCGAGCACACCGGTGAAGGTCTTGCCGAACTCGGCCAGGCCGTTGTGTTCGGGTGCGACGATGATGGCGTCGCCGAAATAGTTGCCGAACAACACGGGCCCGATCAACCAACCGGCGGCGATCGCGGGAATCGAAAGCGCAATCAGCGGCAAAGTCACGACCGAGGGCGACTCGTGCGGCGGACCGCCGTGGCCATGGCCATGGCTGTCGTCGTGCTCGGCATGGGCATCCGCATGTGCGTCACGATGCTGACCCTGTGCCGCGTGCGCATTTCCGACCGCAAACCGCTCTTTGCCATGGAAGGTCATGAAGATGAGGCGGAAGGTGTACAGCGCCGTGACGAACACGCACGCCGCCACGCAAAAGTATGCGAAGCCCGCCCCTGGCAGACTGGACAGCCGGGTCGCCTCGATAATCGCATCCTTGGAGAAAAAGCCCGAGAGGCCGGGAACACCGGCACTCGCCAGCGCGGCAATCAGCATCGTCGCGTAGGTGATGGGCATGTACTTGCGCAAGCCGCCCATGTTCCGCATGTCCTGCTCATGATGCATCGCGATAATGACCGAACCGGCGCCGAGGAACAGCACGGCCTTGAAGAAGGCATGAGTCGCAAGATGGAAGATCGCGGCGGAATAGGCGGAAGCGCCCAGCGCGACGGTCATGTATCCGAGTTGCGAGAGCGTCGAATACGCCACCACCCGCTTGATGTCGTTCTGGACGATCGCCACCAGCCCCATGAACAGCGCTGTAATGGCGCCGATCACGATCACGAAAGAGAGCGCCGTATCGGATAGCTCGAACATCGGCGACATGCGCGCCACCATGAAGATCCCGGCGGTCACCATGGTCGCCGCGTGGATCAGGGCCGAAATCGGCGTCGGGCCTTCCATCGAATCGGGCAGCCAAACGTGCAGGGGAAACTGGGCGCTCTTGCCCATCGCCCCGATGAAAAGAAGAATGCAGATGACGGTCACCAGGCTCCATGCATGGCCGTCGAAGAGCTCGATGTTCATGCCGGCCAGTTGATCTACTTGGCCGAACACCGTCGCGTAGTCGAGGCTGCCCGTGTAGGTGAGCACCAGGGCGATGCCGAGCAGGAAACCGAAGTCGCCGACACGGTTGACCAGAAACGCCTTCATGTTGGCGTAGATCGCCGTCGGACGGGTGTACCAGAAGCCGATCAGCAGGTACGACACCAGGCCCACCGCTTCCCAGCCGAAGAACAGCTGAACGAAGTTGTTCGACATGACGAGCATCAGCATGGCGAAGGTGAACAGCGAGATGTAGCTGAAGAAGCGCTGGTAGCCCGGATCGTCCGCCATGTAGCCGATGGTGTAGATGTGCACCATCAGAGAGACGAAGGTCACCACCACCATCATCGTGGCGGAAAGGCGGTCGATGAGGAATCCGATATCGAAGCGGATGTCTCCCGTCACCAGCCAGGTATAGACCGCGCCGTTGAAGGTGTTGCCATCGAGAACGTCGCGGAATACGGCCAGCGCCGCGCCGAACGCGACGATCATCAAGGCGATCGTGACTGAATGCGCGCCGCGACGTCCGATAAGGCGCCCCAGAAGGCCCGCCAGAAGCGCGCCCAGCAAGGGGGCGAGAGGAACGATCAAATAGAGTGTCTGCATGGGTATCGTGCGCGGTCGGACGACGGCCTATCGGCCGCGCCCGCCTATCCTTTCAGACTGTCCAGGTCCTCGACGTCGATCGTATTCAAGCCGCGGAACAACACGACCAGAATGGCAAGACCGATGGCGGACTCAGCCGCCGCGACCGTCAAAATGAAGAAGACGAAGACCTGTCCGGCCATGTCGTCCAGGAAGTGCGAGAAGGCGACGAAGTTCATGTTCACCGCCAGCAGCATCAATTCGATGGCCATCAGGAGCACGATCACGTTGCGGCGATTCAGAAAGATTCCCACCACGCTGATCGCGAACAGGATGGCCCCCAGCACGAGATAGTGCGACAGCGTGATCATCGCTGCTCTCCTGTCGACGCTCCGCTGCCCGCTTCGGGTGGAATTTCCGGCTCGCGCCGCACCGCGGGCATCGAGACCAGGCGCACGCGATCGGCACGGCGCACGGACACCTGCTTGGCCGGATCCTGGTACTTCGTGTTCTTGCGCCGACGCAGCGTCAATGCGATCGCCGCGACGATTGCGACCAACAGGATCACCGCCGCGATCTCGAACGGATAGACGTATTCGGTATAGAGCAGCCGACCGAGCTCTTTCGTGTTGCTGTAGTTATCGGGCAGCGGAGGGGGCGCGGGCATGTCGCGCAGTTGCGAACTGCGCGCCCACAGCACCAGCCCGATCTCCAGAACCATGAGCAGCGCAACGGTCAGCCCCAAAGGCAGATAAGTGAAGAGCCCCTCGCGCAGCCGCTGCAGATTGATGTCGAGCATCATGACGACGAAGAGGAACAACACCATCACCGCCCCTACATAGACGAGCACCAGAACGATGGCCAGGAACTCCGCCTCCAGAAGCAGCCACAGCCCGGAGCACGACACGAAGGCCAGGACGAGAAAGAGGACACTGTGCACCGGGTTACGCGAGGTGATGACCCGAAGCGCCGCGAAGATCATGATCGCGGCCAGCACATAGAACACCAGCACTTGGAAACTCATCGACTCCCCTCGACGCCCTGGCTCGCTGCCGCAAGCCGCATGGTCATGTCGCGCGGCCGACCTGCAGGGCAGTGCCCCGGCAGGCCGCCATCACCGGTAATTCGCATCTGCAGCGCGGTCGCGTGCGATCTGATCTTCGTACTTATCGCCGATCGCGAGCAGCATCGGCTTGGTGTAGATCAAATCGCCGCGCTTCTCCCCGTGGTATTCGAGTATGCGCGTCTCCACGATCGAATCGACCGGACACGACTCTTCACACAGGCCGCAGAAAATGCACTTGGTGAGATCGATGTCGTAGCGGGTGGTGCGGCGGGTGCCATCGTCGCGCTGCTCGGACTCGATCGTGATGGCGAGCGCCGGACAGACGGCCTCGCAAAGCTTGCAGGCGATGCAGCGCTCTTCCCCGTTCGGATAACGGCGCAGGGCATGCAACCCGCGAAACCTGGGACTTTGCGGCGTCTTCTCTTCCGGATACTCGATGGTGATCTTGCGAGCGAACAGATGGCGCCCGGTCAACGCCATGCCGCGCAGCAGCTCGAACAGGAGGAAGGTGCGGAAGAACTCTCGAATACGCTGGATCACGGCCGTCTCCCTACCATAGCCACCAAGGCGTCATCATCCAAACCGCGAGCACGAAGATCCATACCAGGGTGATCGGTATGAATACCTTCCAGCCGAGGCGCATGATCTGGTCGTAGCGATAGCGGGGGAAGGTGGCACGCAACCACAAGAACACGAAGAGGACGCAGAAGACCTTGACGGCGAGCCAGTGAAATCCCGGCGCGACCAGCCACGCCGCCAGCGGCACATCGTTCAAGGCTGCAAACGCGAACGGCGAGAGCCAGCCGCCCAGGAACATGACCGCGCACAGCGTCGACACGAGGATCATGTTGGCGTATTCGGCCAGGAAGAAAATGGCGAAGGTCATGCCGGAGTATTCGACATGGAAACCTGCCACGATTTCCGATTCGCCCTCGGCGACGTCGAACGGCGCCCTGTTCGTTTCGGCCACGCCAGCGATCACGTACACCATGAAGAGCGGGAACAGCGGCAGGAAGAACCAGTTGAGGAAGCCATACGGCCCGACCTGCGACACGACGATCTCACCCAGATTGAGACTCTGGGCCGCCATCAAGACGCCGACCAGCGCGAACCCCATCGCAATCTCGTACGAAACGATCTGCGCAGCGGAGCGCATGCTGCCGAGAAAGGCGTACTTGGAGTTCGAAGCCCATCCGGCAATGATGACCCCATACACACCCATGGACGTGATCGCCAGCACGTACAGCAAGCCGGCATCGATGTCGGCGAGCACGGTTTCGGGTGCGAACGGCACCACCGCCCAAGCTGCCAGCGCGGGCGCGATGGCCAGCATGGGGGCAAGGACGAACAAGAACCGATTGGCGCCGCTCGGGACGATGATCTCCTTGAGCAGCAGCTTCAATCCGTCCGCGACCGGCTGTGCGAGGCCGCCGAGCCACCGCAAACCGAAGAACGTCACCCGGTTCGGGCCTTTGCGCACCTGCATGAAGCCGATCACCTTGCGCTCGAGCAGCGTGAGATAGGCAACGCAGCCCAGCAGGGGAATGACGATCGCCATGATCTTCGCGAGTGTCCATACCGCCGGCCAAGTCGCCCCGAACATCTGCTCGAAAAAGGTGAGATCCATGATCTAGCCGGCCTTCCGCTCGTCGAGCGCAGCCGCAGCCGCCTCGATCGGACCCGACAACGCGCCCAACCCTGCGGTCGCCCGATGCCCGGCGCCGATCCGAATGCAGTTGGAGGGCACGCGCTCATCCACAGCCACGGCCACGATCGCTTCCCCGCCCTCTTGGCGCAGGCGAACACCGTTCCCCGCACGCAATCCGAGGCGATTCATCGTCTCGGTGTTCATGGTGGCGGCAGGCGCCTGACCGTCCCGGGTCAGCGACAATGAAGGCGCGCGCCGCACGATTGCATCGGCGTGGTAGCTTTGAATCTCGCCGATTCGTTCCAGCGACATCTGTGGCAAGGGGATCGCTTCCAACGCGGCATCGGTCAGGCGATTGTCCAGCCGGGCAAGAACGTCGCCCTTGCCGAGCACGGCCGTTCGGACCTCTTCGCTCGACGTATAGTCGAAGCCGCCCACGCCCAGCGCATTGCCGAGCACCCGCAAAACCTTCCATCCGGGCCGGGCATCCCCGATGGGATTCACCACGCCGCGGAAACTCTGTACTCGCCCCTCGGTGTTCACGAACGTGCCCGATGTCTCGGTAAACGGAGCGATCGGCAGCAGAACATGCGCATAGTCGACAGCCGCATGCTGATAGGCGCTGAGCACGACGACGAACTGCGCCGCCTTCATGGCGGCCATCGCACGGCTTGGATCGTGGCAATCGAGTTCGGGCTCGACGTTCAAGAGCACGTAAGCCTGCCGCGGGGTCTCGAGCATCCCGCGCGCATTCAGACCGGTCACGGATCCGACATGGGGCAATGCACCGGCCAGCGCGCCGCCCACGCTGTTGGCGGCCTCGCCCAGGAAACCGAATCGGGCGCCGGTCGCGGCGGCGATGGCCTGAGTCAATGCATGAAGCTGGGCCGCGTGCGGGTGATGCTGAGCCAAGTTGCCGAGGTAAACGGCAACGTTCTCGCCAGAGACCAGGCTGGCTGCAATGCGACGCGAGGCCTCGGAACATTCAATGGGCGCCACCTGCTCGGGCACTGCGATCGCCTTGGCTTCGCAAACAGCCTTCAATATCTCTGCAAGCGCGTGTGGCAGCCGGCTGGGCGCCGCGATCATGCGATTGGCAACGCGCATGAGCAGATCGTCGTCCACTGCGTGCAGGATGTTGACCTGCAGCGACTTCTTCGCTGCTTGTCGCAGCCGGTGTGCGATCAAGGGATGATCCTTGCGCAGCGTCGAGCCGACGACCAAGACCCGGTCGAGATGCGGCACATCCGCGATCTGCGTCCCCAGCCACGGGACGCCGGCCATGCCGGCGTCGCGACTGAAATCCGACTGCCGCAACCGGTAATCGACGTTGCCGCTGCCCAGGCCGCGCATCAGCTTCTGCAGCAGATAGAGTTCTTCCAGGGTCGAGTTGGGTGTCGCAAGAGCACCGAGCGCTGCCGGCCCCTGAGCATCGTGCGCCTGCTTCAATCCGGCGACGGCGAAATCCAGCGCCGTCTGCCAGTCGACTTCACGCCATCCACCCTGCTCGCGAATCATCGGACGGACCAGGCGCTCGGCTGAGTTGAGGCCTTCGTAAGCGAAGCGGTCCTTGTCGGAGAGCCAGCATTCGTTGATCGCTTCGTTCTCTCGCGGCAGAACCCGCATCACCCGGTTCTGCTTCACCTGCACGGTGAGATTCGAACCGAGGCCGCAGTGCGGGCTCACGCTCGGGCGCCGGACGAGTTCCCATGTGCGGGCAGAATAGCGAAACGGCTTGGACGTCAACGCGCCCACGGGACACAAGTCGATCACGTTGCCGGACAGCTCGGAATCGACGGTCTGGCCCACGAAGGTGATGATCTCGGAATGCTCGCCCCGGCCGATCATGCCCAGTTCCATCACACCCGCGATTTCCTGCCCGAACCGGACGCAGCGCGTGCAGTGGATGCAGCGGGTCATGTCGGTGGAAATCAATGGCCCCAAGTTCTTGTTCGACACCACCCGCTTGGGCTCGTCGTAGCGCGAGCTGCTCCCGCCGTAGCCCACGGCGAGATCCTGCAGCTGACATTCTCCGCCTTGATCGCAGATCGGACAGTCGAGCGGATGGTTGATGAGCAGAAACTCCATCACGCCCTTCTGGGCGTCGACAGCTGTCTTCGAGTGAGTCCACACCTTCATGCCGTTGGTGACAGGCGTCGCGCACGCCGGCAAAGGCTTCGGCGCCTTCTCGACCTGCACCAGACACATTCTGCAGTTGGCGGCGATCGACAGCTTGCGGTGATAGCAGAAATGGGGAATGTACAGGCCTTCCCGATTGGCGGCATCCATGATGGTGCTGCCTTCGGCGACTTGCAGCGTCTTCCCGTTGAGTTCGATCTCTAGCATGTGTACGCGTCCCGCGCCTCTCAAACGTAATCGGGCACCAGACACTTGCCGTGCTGGATGTGGTGCTCGAACTCATGGCGGAAATGCTTGATGAATGCCCGCACGGGCATGGCCGCCGCATCGCCGAGGGCGCAGATCGTGCGGCCCTGAATGTTGTCCGCGACGCTGTTCAACGCGTCGATGTCCTCCGGCTTGCCGCGTCCGTGCTCGATGCGATCGACCATGCGGTAGAGCCAGCCAGTGCCTTCCCTGCACGGCGTGCACTGCCCGCAGGACTCTTCATAGTAGAAATACGAAAGCCGCAACAGGCAGCGCACCATGCAGCGGGTTTCGTTCATCACGATCACCGCGCCCGAACCGAGCATCGACCCCGCCTTCGCGATCGAGTCGTAATCCATGTCGGTCTGCATGATGACGTCGGCGGGCAGAACAGGCATCGAGGAGCCGCCGGGAATGCACGCCTTCAGCTTCAAGCCATCGCGCATCCCGCCCGCCATCTCGAGCAGCTTCGCGAACGGTGTGCCGAGCCTGACTTCGTAGTTGCCCGGGCGAGCGACGTCGCCGGACACGGAGAAGATCTTCGTGCCGCCGTTGTTCGGACGCCCCAGTTCGAGAAAGGCGTCGCCACCGTTGCGAATGATCCAGGGGACGGCGGCGAAGGTCTCGGTGTTGTTGATGGTCGTCGGTTTGCCATACAAGCCGAAGCTGGCGGGAAATGGCGGCTTGAAACGCGGCTGACCTTTCTTGCCTTCGAGGGATTCGAGCAATCCGGTCTCTTCGCCGCATATGTAAGCGCCATAGCCATGATGGGCGTGCAGCTGAAACGAGAAGCCGCTACCCAGGATCCCGTCGCCCAGATAGCCGGCGGCGCGCGCTTCCTCGAGGGCTGCCTCGAAACGCTGGTAAGCCTCCCACACCTCGCCGTGAATGTAGTTGTAGCCGACCGTAATGCCCATGGCGTAAGCCGCGATCGCCATGCCCTCGATCACCACATGAGGGTTGTAGCGCAGGATGTCGCGATCCTTGAAGGTGCCCGGCTCTCCTTCGTCGGAGTTGCATATCAGATACTTCTGGCCGTTGAACTGGCGCGGCATGAAGCTCCACTTGAGGCCGGTCGGAAAGCCGGCGCCGCCGCGCCCGCGCAGGGAGGACTTCTTGACCTCCGCGATCACCTGCTCGGGAGTCATGTTCTCGCTCAGGATCTTCTTCAGGGCCTCGTAGCCCCCGCGAGCCTCGTAGTCCTTCAGGCGCCAGTTGAGTCCATCGATCCCTTTCAGGATCACCGCATCCGGACCGTAGATGTCGGCCGCAAAGGGGGGAATCGGCGCATTCATTCCGGCTTCCTCTGACTGTCGATCAACTCGTCGATCTTCTCGTTGGACATCCAGGAGAGCATCGTCGTGTTGTTCATGAGCATAACGGGCGCATCGCCGCACGCCCCGAGGCACTCACCCTCCTTCAGGGTGAAGGCGCCGTCCGCGGTCGTCTCCCCGAACCCGATACCGAGGCGCTTCTTCAGGTGCTCTGCCGCTTTGTTCGCCCCGCTCAGCGCACAAGGCAGGTTCGTGCACAAGGTGAGCTTGCAGCGCCCGACCGGCTTCAAGTTGTACATCGTGTAGAAGCTCGCCACCTCGTACACCGCGATCGGCGGCATGCGCAGATAATGCGCGACGAAATCCATCGTCTCCGTCGCGAGCCAACCCTTCTCCTCCTGCGCGATTGCGAGCGCAGACATCACCGCCGACTGCCGCTCCTCGGCAGGATACTTGGCGATCTCGCGATCTATCCGGGCGAGCGCCTCGGGAGATAGAAGCATCGGCGCATTCATCGATCGACCTCACCGAACACGATATCCAGGGTGCCGATGATGGCAACCACATCCGCGAGCATATGACCCCGGCTCAATTCGTCGGTAGCCGCGAGATGCGCGAAGCCCGGCGCGCGAATCTTCATCCGGAACGGCTTGTTCGCGCCATCCGATACCAGGTAGATGCCGAACTCGCCCTTGGGATGCTCGACGGCAGCATAGGTCTCACCCGAAGGAACGTGCATGCCCTCGGTGAACAGCTTGAAGTGGTGAATCAACTCCTCCATGCTGCTCTTCATCGACACTCGCGCCGGTGAAGCAACCTTGTAGTTCTCGACCATCACCGGCCCCGGATTCGCGCGCAGCCACGCTATGCACTGCTTGACGATGCGGTTGGACTGCCGCATCTCTTCCATGCGCACGAGATAGCGGTCGTAGCAGTCTCCGTTCACCCCGACCGGAATATCGAAGTCCATGCGGTCGTAGACTTCGTAGGGCTGCATCTTGCGCAAATCCCAGGCGATTCCCGAACCGCGCACCATGGGCCCGGTGAATCCCAGGGCTTTGGCGCGCTCGGGCGTGACCACCCCGATGCCGACGGTGCGCTGCTTCCAGATCCGGTTGTCGGTGAGCAGCGTTTCGTACTGATCGACGTAAGTGGGGAAACGCTCGGTGAAATCTTCGATGAAATCGAGCATCGAGCCCTGTCGATTGCCGTTCAAGCGCTTGAGATCGTCCGCATCGCGGGTGCGCGAGGGCTGATACTGCGGCATGCGTTCGGGCAGGTCGCGATACACGCCGCCCGGACGATAATACGCGGCGTGCAACCGCGCGCCCGAGACGGCCTCGTAGCAGTCCATGAGATCCTCGCGCTCACGGAAGCAGTACAGGAACACTGTCATCGCGCCGATATCGAGCGCGTGCGCCCCGAGCCACAGCAAGTGATTGAGAATGCGCGTGAGCTCGTCGAACATCACCCGGATGTACTGCGCCCGCACGGGCACCTCGATGCCGAGCAGACGCTCGATCGCCATGACGTACGCATGCTCGTTGCACATCATGGAGACGTAGTCGAGGCGATCCATGTAAGGCAGCGCCTGCAGATAAGTCTTGCTCTCGGCCAGTTTCTCGGTTGCCCGATGCAACAGACCGATATGGGGGTCGGCCCGCTCGATCACCTCGCCATCGAGTTCGAGGACGAGACGCAGCACGCCGTGGGCGGCCGGATGCTGCGGGCCGAAGTTCATCGTGTAATTGCGGATCTCAGCCATGGCACAGCCCGGGCGGCAAAGCGTTGAGACGATACGACGGGGCGCAGCACGACTCCCCGCAGCCCGCGGCACGGCGGAGGTCCGTCGCGCACCTGCGCACCATCAGGAGGTCGTCGAGGTTCATTCCCCGGTATCTCCGTAAGTCTCCTCGCGCACGATGCGAGGCACGTTGTTGCGCGGCTCGATCGTGACAGGCTGGTAGATGACCCGCCGCTGCTCCGTGTCGTATCGCATCTCCACGTTTCCCGACAGCGGGAAATCCTTGCGAAACGGATGTCCGATGAAACCGTAATCAGTGAGGATCCTGCGCAAATCGGGGTGCCCCTCGAATACGATGCCGAAGAGGTCGAAAGCTTCGCGCTCGTACCAATTGGCAGAAGGCCACAGACCGATGACCGAATCGACGCGGGGGTAATCCTCTTCCTCGCAAAACGACCGGACGCGCAACCGGAAGTTATGCTCGAGCGAAAGAAGGTGATAGACGACCGCGTAGCGCGGCCCTTCGTAGCCCACGCCGAAACTCAAGTAATCGATGCCGCAGACGTCGATCAGCGTTTCGAAGCGCAGCCCGGGCTCGTCGCGCAAGGACTGCATGAAGGCGAGCAATCCCTGTGCCTTCACGACCACGGTCACCTCGTCGCCGAACACCTGCGGCTCCGGAAGCGTGTCGGAGAACGCCTCCCGCAGGGCCGCTACGACGCTATTGCTGATTGATGTCATCTAGTTTTCACCCACGCGGAACGCGGCGTACATGGCTAGCTTTAGGATTGAATGAAGCGGCGGCTTGCGCGCCTCTGAATGTGCGTGTCCGGTTTGCTCTAGCGCGCGATCGTGTTGGTGCGTTTGATCTTGTTCTGCAATTGAATGATTCCATACAACAGTGCCTCGGCTGTGGGCGGACATCCGGGCACGTAGACGTCGACCGGGACGATCCGGTCGCAACCCCGCACGACCGAGTAGGAATAGTGGTAGTAGCCCCCACCGTTGGCGCAGGACCCCATCGAGATCACCCAGCGCGGCTCGGCCATCTGGTCGTAAACCTTGCGCAAAGCGGGTGCCATCTTGTTGCACAACGTGCCGGCAACGATCATCACATCGGACTGGCGAGGGCTGGGACGAAACACGATGCCGAAGCGGTCGAGGTCGTAGCGCGATGCCCCGGCATGCATCATCTCGACAGCACAGCACGCGAGCCCGAACGTCATCGGCCACATCGAACCGGTGCGCGTCCAGTTGATCAGGCTGTCCGCAGTCGTCGTGACAAATCCTTTTTCGAGCACGCCTTGCATCTTCTAAGCTCCGGACCAGGGAGCAGCGACCACGCGGTCACCAGGTTTCCCGCTGCACGTTCCCGGTGATCTCACGGCTACTCCCATTCGAGTGCGCCCTTCTTCCATTCGTAGATGAAGCCCACCACGAGGATGAGCAGGAAGATACCCATGGAGGCCACCCCAAACCAGCCGAGTTCGGTGAGCACGATCGCCCACGGGAAAAGAAATGCGATCTCGAGATCGAACAGAATGAACAGAATGGCAACCAGGTAGTAGCGCACGTCGAACTTCATGCGCGCATCCTCGAAGGCCTCGAAGCCGCATTCGTAGGGAGAGAGTTTCTCCGGATCGGGCCGATTGTTGCCCAGAGCCGTGCTTGCGGCCCAGCCCAGCATCATCGGCACCGCACCGATCGCGAGCCCGACGATTATGAACATGAGGATCGGAAAGTAGTTTTCCAGCATCGTACCGCTCAATTATCCCTGGCGAGCGCGGATGGACGCGAGAGCGCGGCAATCCGCCGCCTAACGCTTCCGCTACGTCCGCGACTCGCATGATCGCGCTGACCTTCTGGTGCCGACGGTGAGACTCGAACTCACACGGCTTTCGCCACCGCCCCCTCAAGACGGCGTGTCTACCAATTTCACCACGTCGGCACTGCTAATCTGCATCTCTCGCTTCGACCACCCTCGCCCGGCAAGGGCGAGCCGGCTGTCAGCGGCTTACTTCGGTACTGCGCCAGCCTTCGAATTCGGATCGGCGGGAGCGCTGGGCGTAGGCACCGTCGGATCCTGCGCAGGCACCGCGGGAACCTTGCTGCCATCCGGCGCACCGCTCTGCGGTCTTTGGATGACGCCCTCGCTATCCCTTCCGGTGCTGCCCAAGTAGGTCAGACCCAAACTGGTCAGGAAAAACACCGTCGCCAGAATCGCTGTCGTTCGAGACATGAAATTGGCCGAGCCGCTCGATCCGAACAGGCTACCGGCGGATCCGCTCCCGAACGCCGCGCCCATGTCCGCGCCTTTGCCATGCTGCAGAAGCACCACCCCGATTATGGCGATACCAATCAGCACATGAATGATCAACAGCAGGATTTCCATCAATACCCTATGCTTTCAGCCCGCCGCCGCTACTGGACGGCAGCCGCGCAAATTCCCAGAAACTCGTTGGCGTCGAGTGACGCGCCCCCCACCAACCCACCATCGATGTCAGGCATGGCAAAGAGTTCTGCTGCGTTGCCCGCCTTCACACTGCCCCCGTACACGATCCGGATTTGCTCCGCCAAGCCCTGATCACGACCTGCGACGAAGCCGCGGATGGTGGCATGGACCGCCTGCGCCTGCTCCGGCGAGGCCGTCTTGCCGGTGCCGATCGCCCAAACTGGCTCGTAAGCAATCACGGCACGAGCCAATGACCCGACCCCCAACGCCTCGATCACCGCGCCGATCTGCTCGGTCACGACAGCCTCGGTCACACCGTCTTCGCGCTGGGCCAAGGTTTCGCCTACGCACAAAATCGGCACCAAGCTCGCTGCTTGGGCAGCCCGCATCTTGCGTGCCACCAAGCGACTGTCTTCACCGTGCATGGCGCGCCGCTCGGAATGCCCCACGAGCACATAGCGACAACCAAACTCCCGCAACATCGATGCGGAGACTTCGCCGGTGTAGGCTCCCTTGGCATGCTCGCTGACATCCTGCGCGCCCCAGCCGATCGGACTGGCCTGCAGCAGCGCCTGAACCTGTGTCAGATAAGGAAACGGAACACACACTGCGGACTCGCATCCGACACCAGCCGCCAGACCGAATTTAAGAGCACTCAAGAGTGTCTCGTTCTCGGTCAAGCCACCGTGCATCTTCCAGTTGCCGGCAACGAGTTTGGTACGCATCCTGATCTTCGACTTTCAAAACTGCCGAATAGTACCGCCGTACCCATGCACCGGTCAATTTGCGGCGATGCAAGACGCACAAATTTTCCGCCAGCTGACCCTCGGATACCCAAGTTCGAATCGAATCGGCCGGTAAGCGAGTCCTCTGTCCACTCCCTGCGGGGCGGAAGAAGAATAGAGCCGATCGCGTCGAACTCGATGAAGAGCGTCGGACTGCATCGAGACGGTGGCGTCGACCACACGAGCAGCCTGCCGCACAAGATACGGACGACCGGAATGGTCGCGGCGCTTTCCGATCGACGACGAGTCCGTCGACACTCGCAGTGGCGATCGGACTACGTTCAGACATCGGTTTGTGCAGCAGCGGCAATCCAGGCATGCAAAGGCGTCGCTGTTCGTCGGAAACCGAGCGGAAGAGTCCCCGCAATGAACGCGAAGCCAGACCGGCGACAGGGTACCTGCACGCAAGGTTTCGGCCCCACGACAATCTGCGCAAGGCCATCGACTGACTCGTCGCCCGCTCGACGCGATAAGCGCGCCGGCTCTACGGGAGCGGCGGACGGGATATGGGCCGCGCCCGCGTCAAGCCGCCGCTTGCCGCAAGGTGGCGGCGATATGCTCGGCCAACTGATGCACCTTGTCCTGGGCCTGTCCCTCGACCATCACGCGAATCACGGGCTCGGTGCCCGACGGGCGCAACAGCACCCGACCCAAGGATGAGAGTTCCGCTTCGGCGGCGGCGACGGCCGCACAAACGGCCGCATCGCCGCGGAAGTCGAATTTTCGGTCCACCCGAACATTGATCAGCACTTGTGGATAGAGTTCCAGTCCGGCCGCCGCCTGATCGAGCGTCTGACCGCTGCGCCGAAGTCCATGCAGCACCTGCAATGCCGAGACGATTCCATCGCCGGTGGTATGTTTGTCCAGGCATACGATGTGCCCCGATCCCTCGCCACCCAACTGCCACCCATGCGCGACCAGCTGCTCGAGAACATAGCGATCTCCCACGGCGGCTCGAGCAAAGGGAATCCCCATCGCCTTGAACGCATTCTCGAGCGCGAGATTCGTCATCAGTGTCCCGACGACCCCGCCCTTGAGAGTTCCCGACGCGTGACGCTGTAGAGCGATCATGTAGAGCAGCTGATCCCCGTCGTAGACCCGGCCTTGCCTGTCGACCATGATCAGCCGATCGCCGTCCCCGTCCAGAGCGATGCCAAGGTCTGCCCGATGCTGCCGTACCGCAGCCCTCAGGGCGGCAGGATGCGTGGCACCGCATTGATCGTTGATGTTCAAGCCGTTCGGCTCATTACCGACGGAGAAGACTTCGGCACCCAATTCGTGCAGCACATGAGGCGCAATGTGGTAGGTCGCGCCATGGGCGCAATCGACCACGATGCGAAGACCGCGAAGATCGAGCTCGCTGGGGAAGGTGCTCTTGCAGAATTCGATATACCGCCCGTCGGCATCCATCACGCGCCGAGCCTTGCCCAGTTGCGCCGAAGGTTTCGGCGTCAGGGGAGCGTCGATACCTGCCTCGATGGCCTCCTCCGTTTCGTCGGGAAGCTTGTTTCCATTCGAGGAAAAAAACTTGATCCCGTTGTCCTCGAAGGGGTTGTGTGAAGCGCTGATGACGATGCCTGCCTGCAGGCGCAAGGCCCGGGTGAGGTAGGCCACCGCCGGCGTGGGCATGGGCCCGGTCAGGAGGCTATCGACGCCCGCGGCCGACAAACCCGCCTGCAATGCCGCTTCCAGCATGTACCCCGAGATGCGGGTATCTTTGCCGATGAGGACGGTCGGCCGCTCGCCCTGCGACAAGTGCCAATCGGCGCTGGCGAGCACCTTCCCCGCCGCATAACCGAGGCGCATTACGAAGTCTGGCATGATCGGCATCTCGCCGACTCGCCCGCGGATGCCATCTGTTCCGAAGTATTTTCTTGCCATGCTCTCTGGGGGATCGGGATAGTCTGGGAGTACTACGGCTATTGGGGCACGAAACTTAGGCCAGGCGCAAAGGCCAGCGGCCTCAAGAGCAGCCGTTCAGCGCATCGAATACGTCCAGCGCGTCGCGCGTCGCGCCTACGTCGTGAACGCGGACGATTCTAGCCCCGTTGACTACCGCCAGCAACGCAGCAGCGACGCTTGCATGCACGCGATCCTGGACATCCCGACCGGTGATCTTTCCGAGCATCGATTTTCGTGACAGTCCCGCCAGCACCGGCCAGCCCAGATCAGCCAAGCGCCCCAGGTTCTTCAGCAACAGCAGATTGTGCCCGAGCGTCTTGCCGAAGCCGAACCCGGGATCGAGCACGATGCGCTCCTTGACGATCCCCAGCGCTTCGGCGGCATGCGCCCGATCCTGCAGAAAACCAGCCACCTCGGCGACGACGTCGTCATAGTGAGGATTGGATTGCATGGTGCGCGGTTCGCCCTGCATATGCATGATGCAAAGCGCCGCCGCACTGTCGGCCATCACGTCGAGCGCCCCTGGCGCACGAAACGCGGCAACGTCGTTGATCATGTCCGCGCCCGCGGCCACGGCTTGACGCATGACTTCCGGCTTGGTGGTATCCACCGAAAGAGGCACACCCACCCGCGTCAGCGCGTCGAGAACGGGCAATATGCGCGCAAGTTCCTCCGCGACGTCGACGGGGAGCGATCCTGGTCGGGTCGACTCGCCACCGATGTCGAGGATATCCGCCCCTTCGACGACCAACTTGAGACCGTGCTCGATCGCCGCAGCCGACTGCGCATGCGCGCCGCCGTCGTAAAACGAATCGGGGGTCACATTGATGACCCCCATGATGAGCGGCTTGCCCAGAGAGAGCCTGAACCGCCCGCATTGGAACGGGCGTTCAGGATGCAGCCCCGGAGGCATCGGCTGACGGTCGCCTATCAGGCGGTCCCGCCTTGCGTGGTCGTCGTGCCGGTCGTCGGCGCAGGGGTCGGCGTGTCATCCTGTGAGGGCGGCACAGGCGGCATCGAGGCAGGCTTCGGGGGCCGGGGCTCCCTGCCCGCCATGATGTCCTCGATCTGGTCGGCGTCGATCGTCTCCCATTCCAGCAGTGCGCGAGCCATTCTCTCGACCTTGTCCCGATTCTCCTCGATCAGGCGGCGGGCCAGGCTGTACTGCTGGTCGACGATGCGGCGGATTTCCATGTCCACTTGCTGCATGGTCGCCTCGGACACGTTTTTGTGCGTCGTGATGCTGCGCCCGAGGAACACTTCGCCTTCGTTCTCCCCGTAGACCATCGGCCCCATCGATTCGCTCATGCCCCACTGCGTGACCATGCGCCGCGCAAGATCGGTCGCGCGCTCGAAATCGTTGCTGGCGCCGGTGGTCATCTGCGACATGAACACCTCTTCGGCGATACGCCCCCCAAACAGCACCGCGATGTTCTGCAGCAGATGCTCGCGGTCCATGCTGTAACGATCTTCCATGGGCAACTGCATCGTGACACCCAGGGCACGCCCGCGCGGAATGATGGTCACCTTGTGCACCGGATCGGTTCGGGTCAGCAGTTTGGCGACGACCGCGTGCCCGGATTCGTGATAGGCGGTGTTGCGCCGCTCGTGCTCGGGCATGACCATGGATTTGCGCTCTGCGCCCATCAGGATCTTGTCCTTGGCCCGCTCGAAGTCGTGCATGTCGACCAGACGCTTGCCTCCACGCGCCGCGAAGAGTGCCGCCTCGTTCACCAGATTGGCCAGATCGGCGCCGGAGAAGCCAGGCGTTCCACGCGCGATGATGTCCGCCTTCACGTCCGGGGCCACGGGCACCTTGCGCATGTGGACCATGAGAATCTGTTCCCGGCCACGAATGTCCGGCAGCGGTACGACGACCTGGCGGTCGAAACGCCCGGGACGCAGCAGCGCGGGATCGAGCACGTCCGGCCGGTTGGTGGCGGCGATCACGATGACCCCGGCACTGCCTTCGAAGCCGTCCATCTCGACCAGCAATTGGTTGAGTGTTTGCTCGCGCTCATCATTGCCGCCGCCCAATCCGGCGCCGCGCTGTCGACCGACTGCGTCGATCTCATCGATGAATATGATGCAAGGCGCATGTTTCTTCGCTTGCTCGAACATGTCGCGCACCCTTGCCGCGCCGACGCCCACGAACATCTCGACGAAGTCCGAACCGGAAATGCTGAAAAACGGGACCTTCGCCTCACCCGCGATGGCCTTCGCAAGCAGCGTCTTGCCCGTGCCCGGACTGCCCACCATCAGCACCCCGCGCGGGATGCGGCCGCCGAGTTTCTGGAATTTGCCAGGATCACGCAGGAACTCGACCAGTTCCGAGACGTCGTCCTTGGCCTCTTCGCAGCCCGCCACGTCGGCGAAGGTAATGGTGTTGTTGCTCTCATCGAGCATGCGTGCCCGGCTCTTGCCGAACGAGAAAGCGCCGCCGCGCCCCCCGCCCTGCATCTGGCGCATGAAGAACACCCAGACGCCGATCAGCAACAGCATCGGGAACCAGGAGACGAATATGTTCATCAGCAGCGACGGCTCTTCTTCGGGCTTAGCCTCCACGATCACGCCGGCCTTGAGCAAATCGCTCACCAGCCAGGGATCGGACGGAGAATAGGTCGTGAAGCGCTCGCCACTGCGCTTGATGCCTTTGAGTACGCGACCCTCGATCGTCACCTTGGCGATCTGCCCTTGTTTCACCTCTTCGATGAACTGGGAATACTCGGTCGATTTCTGCGCCGCCTGACGCGTGCTGAATTGATTGAACACCGTCATCAGCACCAGGGCTATGACGAGCCAGATCGCTATGTTCTTGATGAGATTGTTCAAAATCCAGTCCTAGACAGATCGATGGAGACCCGAATCGATTCTAACCCCAACCCGGCCGTCACGACAGCCGCGCTTACCGGAAGACGCCGCGGCACAACACGTAAACCTCGCTCGATTGGCTGCGCGATGCAGCCGGCTTGCGAATGAGGACTTGCCCGAACACCTGCTTCATATCACGGATTACGGCATCGAGCCCTGAACCATGAAAAACTTTGACCAGCAAGCACCCATCGGGTTTCAGCATCCGTCTGGCAAAAACGATCGCCAACGATATCAGCGCTTGCGATCTAGCCTCGTCCGCCGAGGCGATTCCCGTTAGGTTGGGGGCCATGTCGCTAATCACAAGGTCCACGCCCTTGTCCCCGACGAGCTCGGCGATTTTCTGCTGGACCGGCGCGTCGTTGGCGTCGCCCAAGACGAAGTCCACGCCCTTGAGCGGCTGAAGAGGCAGGATATCGAGGGCGACCACGCGTCCCGATGGGCCGACGCGCTCGCGCGCAACCTGCGACCAGCCACCCGGTGCGGCCCCCAGATCGATGACGCTCGCTCCGGGCCGAAGCAACCGGTCCCGGTCGTCGATCTCCGACAGTTTGTAGGCCGCTCGAGATCGGTATCCGCTTCGGACCGCCTGCTTCACGTAGGGATCGTTGACGTGGCGACGCATCCATTGATTGGCTGGTTTCTTTCGACTCATCTAGAATGGCTGCCTATGTCTGAAACCACGATGCCCGAATCGCCCTTGCCGGGAAAAACACTGCGCGAACTTCGCGCCAGGGCCCACGCGCTCAAGCCGGTGGTATGGATCTCTGAAAACGGAGCCACGCCGCCCGTGCTTCGTGAGATCGACCGTGCATTGAATTCACACGAACTGATCAAGATACACGCCGCGGTCGACGGGCGCAGCGCCCGCGAAGCGCTGCTCGACGATGTGTGCGCCAATCTCGGCGCGCAGCCGGTGCAGGTGATCGGCAAGATGCTCGTCGCTTATCGACCCAACCCGAAACCCGCCCCCCCGAAACCCGTGCCCGCCGAGGCGCGGCGCCCCGCCGCTAAGCGATCTGCCGCAGAGGCGTTGGCCAAAAGCCCCGCCAAGGCGGCTCGCAAGACGGCAAAATTCCCCGCACGAAAGCGCCCCAGCACCCGTGCCTGGCCGACGGCCAGCCGGAAGTCCGCCAAGGCGCCGCCGCGCCGCACGAAATAGCTGCGATCCGCCCCGGTCATCGGATGGCGGCCGGCATCGTTGCCGGAAGGCCCCTGAATCAGATGTACTTCACGCCCAGGATTTCGTACTCGCGCGTTCCGCCCGGCGTATTGACTTCGACCACATCGCCGGCATGCTTGCCGATCAACGCACGGGCTATGGGCGAACTGATCGATATCTTGCCCAGCTTCAGATCGGCCTCGTCGTCGCCCACGATCTGATAGGTCATCACCTGACGCGCGTCCGTATCCTCCAGTTCGACGGTCGCGCCGAATACGCATCGACCGTCTGCATCCAGCAGCGCAGGGTCGATGATTTGCGCGTTCGCCAGCTTGGCCTCGACTTCGGCAATCCGCGATTCGACGAAGCCCTGCCTCTCCTTCGCTGCGTCGTACTCGGCATTCTCCGACAGATCACCATGTGCTCGCGCCTCGGCGATCGCATTGATGACCGACGGCCTCTCGACCGACTTCAGCTGGTGTAGCTCGGCGCGGAGCTTCTCGGCGCCCGTGACCGTCAACGGTATGCGTTTCATCAAGCGATGTCCTTCTGTCCGTCTTCGACCGCCCCGGTCGAGAGAGTGGCATGCAATTGCTGCAGGCGGTAGGGGCGAAACTCATGCGCTCCCAGCAGTCCGGTGCATGCCGCGCGCGCACCCGCCACGGTCGTGTAGTAGGCGAGTCTCGATTCGAGCGCCGCATGCCGAATGGCATACGAATCGCGCACGGCCGAGCGACTGTCCTCCACGGTGTTGATGATCAGGGAGAAGTCGCCGTTCTTGATCATGTCGACCACGTTCGGCCGCCCCTCGGCAACCTTATTGACCGCCGTGACCTCGATCCCGGCCGCGGCCAGCGCTTGGGCAGTCCCGCGTGTCGCGTAGAGAGCGAACCCCAGCTGAGCCAAAGAGCGGGCGATCTCGACCGTGAGCGCCTTGTCGCCATTGCGCACACTGATGAATACCTTGCCCGAGGTCGGCAACTTCTGACCGGCTGCAGCCTGCGATTTGAGAAATGCTTCGGAGAAGGTATAGCCGACGCCCATCACCTCGCCCGTAGACTTCATCTCCGGTCCCAGGATGGTATCCGCGCCCGGAAACTTGATGAACGGAAACACGGCTTCCTTCACCGAGTAATACGGCGGCACGACTTTGGCGACGATCTTCTGCGCCTCGAGCGACATACCCGCCATGCAGCGCGCGGCCACCTTGGCCAGCGGCACGCCGGTGGCCTTGGACACGAAGGGCACGGTGCGCGAAGCACGCGGGTTGACTTCCAGCACGAAGATCTTGCCCGCCTGAATCGCGAACTGCACGTTCATCAATCCGACCACGTTGAGCGCGCGCGACAATGCCACGGTCTGACGCTCGATTTCCGCCTGCGTTTCGGCCGAGAGACTGAACGGGGGCAGCGAGCAGGCCGAATCGCCCGAATGCACACCGGCTTGTTCGACGTGCTCCATGATGCCGCCGATGATCACGCGCTCGCCATCGGACACCGAGTCCACGTCGACTTCCGCCGCATCGTTGAGGAAGCGGTCGAGCAGCACCGGGGAATCGTTCGACACCTTGACCGCTTCGCGCATGTAGCGCTCGAGATCCGAGGGCTCGCGCACGATCTCCATCGCCCTCCCGCCCAAGACGTAACTCGGCCGAACGACCAAGGGGTAGCCGATCTCCTCGGCAAGCCGCATTGCTTCCTGCGGATCCCGGGCGGTCCGGTTGGGGGGCTGCCTGAGCTTCAGACTCTCGATCAACTTCTGGAACCGCTCGCGGTCTTCCGCGCAATCGATCATGTCCGGGCTGGTCCCGATGATCGGAACCCCGCAACGCTCCAGATCACGCGCGAGCTTGAGCGGTGTCTGCCCGCCGAACTGAACGATGACCCCCACCGGCTTCTCGACGGCGACGATCTCCAGCACGTCCTCGAGCGTGAGCGGCTCGAAATAGAGTCGATCCGAGGTATCGAAGTCGGTCGATACGGTCTCGGGATTGCAGTTGACCATGATGGTCTCGAAGCCGTCTTCGCGCAACGCAAACGCGGCATGCACACAGCAATAGTCGAACTCGATGCCCTGTCCGATCCGGTTCGGTCCGCCCCCGAGCACCATGATCTTGCGTCGATCGCTGGGCAGCGCCTCGCACTCGTCCTCGTAGGTCGAATACATGTAGGCCGTATGCGTCGCGAACTCGGCCGCGCAGGTATCCACCCGCTTGAACACCGGGCGCACTCCGAGCGCCTGCCGACGCTCACGGACCTGATCCTCGTGCTCGCCCAGCAGCTTGGCAAGCCTGCGGTCCGAGAAGCCGCGGCGCTTGAGCTCATACAGCTGCTCGCGGGAGATATCCGACAAGGCCCGCCCGCGCAGCTCGTTCTCGCGCCGGACGATATCCTCGATCTGCACCAGAAACCATGGGTCGATTCGCGATGCCGCGTGAACTTCATCGAGGGTCAAGCCGATACGGAATGCGTCGCCCACATACCAAAGGCGCTCAGGGCCGGTCTCGGCGAGTTCGCGCTCGACGACTTCGCGCTCGCTGCTGCGCTCGTCCAGTCCGTCGACACCGGTTTCCAGACCGCGCAAGGCCTTCTGCAACGATTCTTGGAAAGTGCGACCGATCGCCATCACCTCGCCCACCGATTTCATCTGCGTGGTCAGGCGTGCATTCGCCTGCGGAAACTTCTCGAAGGCGAACCGCGGCACCTTGGTGACCACATAGTCGATCGTGGGTTCGAACGACGCCGGCGTGGCGCCTCCCGTGATCTCGTTGCGCAGTTCGTCGAGCGTGTACCCGACAGCGAGCTTGGCCGCCACCTTCGCGATCGGAAAGCCCGTCGCCTTGGAGGCGAGCGCGGACGAGCGCGATACGCGCGGATTCATCTCGATGATCACCATGCGCCCATCGGCGGGATTGATGCCGAACTGCACGTTGGAGCCGCCGGTATCGACCCCGATCTCGCGCAAGCACGCAATCGATGCGTCTCGCAAGATCTGGTATTCCTTGTCGGTCAAGGTCTGAGCCGGTGCGACCGTGATCGAGTCTCCGGTATGGACGCCCATGGGGTCGAGGTTTTCGATCGAGCACACGATGATGCAGTTGTCGTTGCGATCGCGCACGACCTCCATCTCGTATTCTTTCCAGCCGATCACCGACTCTTCGATCAGCAGCTCGCGCGTGGGCGAGGCATCGAAGCCGCGCTGGCAGATGTCGACGAACTCTTGCCGGTTGTACGCGATGCCGCCGCCGGTGCCGCCCAAGGTGAACGAAGGCCGTATGATGGTCGGATATCCGACCAGGGCCTGCACCTGCAGCGCCTCTTCCAGGCTGTGCGCCAGCCTGGAGCGCGGACTCACCAGACCGATCTTGCTCATGGCCGCCTTGAACTTCTCGCGATCCTCGGCCTTGTCGATCGCATCGCGGGAGGCCCCGATCATCTCGACGCCATAGCGTTCGAGCACGCCGTGGCGCGCCAGATCCAGCGCGCAATTGAGCGCCGTTTGACCGCCCATCGTGGGCAGCAACGCATCGGGACGCTCGATTTCTATGATCCGTTCGAGCACCTGCCACTGGATCGGCTCGATGTAGGTCGCATCGGCCATCTCCGGGTCGGTCATGATGGTGGCCGGGTTGGAGTTCACCAGGATGACCCGGTAGCCCTCCTCGCGCAGCGCCTTGCACGCCTGCGCCCCGGAGTAATCGAACTCGCACGCCTGACCGATGACGATCGGCCCTGCGCCGATGATAAGAACGGATTGGATATCAGTACGTCGCGGCATTGCTGGCCTGGCCTTCCCGCTGCTTCATCATGTTCACGAACCGATCGAACAAGTAGTCCACGTCGTGCGGACCAGGACTCGCTTCCGGGTGCCCTTGGAAACAAAACGCCGGCCTGTCCTTGAATGCGAAACCCTGCAGACTGCCGTCGAAGAGGGAGACGTGGGTGACTTCCACGTTGGCCGGCAGCGATTCGGCGGGCACTTCGAAACCGTGGTTCTGGCTCGTGATCAACACCCGCTTCGTCTGCAGATCCAGTACTGGATGATTGGCCCCATGATGGCCGAACTTCATCTTGCGCGTACGCCCGCCCGCGGCGAGTCCGAGCAACTGATGGCCAAGACAGATCCCGAACACGGGAACATTCGACTCAAGCAATGCGCGTATCGCTTCGATGGCGTAATCGCAGGGCTCCGGATCGCCCGGGCCGCTGGAAAGGAAGACCCCGTCGGGCGCCAAGGCCAATACATCGCGGGCACTGGTCTGGGCAGGCACCAAGGTGATCGCGCAATCACGCGTCGCGAGTTTGCGCAGAATGTTGCGCTTGACCCCGAAATCGTAAGCGACCACATGGCGCTTGGGCTGCTGCTGGCGTCCGTAACCGTTTTCCAGGCACCATTGCGTCTCGGTCCAGGAACCGCGCGACTCGCAGGTCACGACCTTGGCCAAATCCATGCCGGCGAGGCCCGGGAAGGAGCGCGCTTTGGCGAGGGCCTGCGCCTCGTCGACCTCTCCGGCCATCAGGCAGCCGCTTTGAGCACCTTTGTCACGCAAGATCCGGGTGAGCTTGCGTGTATCGACATCCGCAATGCCGACCACCCCCTGCTGCTTGAGGTAGTCCGAGAGCGTCATCCGACTGCGCCAATTGCTCGGCGTCATCGCAAGCTCGCGGATGACCAGCCCTGCCGCGTTGATGCGGCTCGACTCGACGTCCTCGAGATTGATCCCCGTATTGCCGATGTGGGGATAGGTCAGCGTGACGATCTGTTTGCTGTACGAAGGATCGGTCAGAATTTCCTGATAACCGGTGATCGCCGTATTGAAGACGACCTCGCCGATCGACGTACCGGTTGCTCCGATGGAGATCCCTCGCAGGATCGTTCCATCGGCTAGGGCGAGTATGGCTTTAGGGGCGGACAAGGCGCGACTCCGGGAGACAGCAGACGTGCAAAGCGGGATGCGCCCAAGGCCCATCCCGCTCACGATTTACACAAATTATAGCCGACCCCCAAAGCCCGGGCAATTTGCACCCTCGGATCGACGCCGCTTTCAGTACCCGCGCCGTCCCGTCCCGGTCCGGCGGCCGGCGCTGAAGCCGCCCGATGCGTCGGCTGCCGCCAGGATTCGCGCAGGCCTGCGGGCACATTGAAGCGTGGACGCGCTCAAGCCCGGGCGACATCGCGCCGACACCGCTATCAAACTCCCAGCGAAGGAAGCCCGCCGTGTCCGACCGCCTATGCACCATCCAACCTGAGAACGTCACCATGGTTCGTGTCTTCGGCGTGGGAATGCTGGCAGCCTCGGCGATCGCCCTGGCCACCGGCAAGGCGTATTGTCGCGGCCCGATCCTGCGCGAGGAGCAGCCTTTGACATACTGGATGACGGTAGCGTCGACGAGCTTCCTCGGCGTGATGTGCGTCCTGGGCTCCTTCGTCTGCTGAGATAGGTGCGGACGCCGACATGGTGACGGCCGCACGGCGCGATCGAGACTCAGGCCAACCCCAGGACATCCTGCATGTCGTACAGTCCGGTCGTTTTGTTTTTCAGCCAACGCGCGGCGCGCACCGCCCCTTGCGCATAGGTGGCCCGGCTGGCCGATCTGACGCTCACCTCGACGCGCTCGCCCGTCCCCGCGAACATCACCGTATGTTCGCCCACGATGTCCCCGCCGCGCACGGCTGAAAAACCGATCGTTGCAGGGTCGCGCTCGCCGGTAACGCCTTCGCGCCCATAAACGGCGCATTTCTGCAGATCCCGCCCAAGCGCCGCAGCGACGATCTCACCCATGCGCAGCGCGGTGCCCGAGGGGGCGTCGACCTTGTGTCGGTGATGCGCCTCGATGATTTCGATGTCGTAGCCCTCGTTCAGCACCTCGGCCGCCGTAGCGATCAGCTTGAACACGAGATTCGTGCCCACGCTCATGTTCGGCGCCATGACGATGCCGATATCGGCCGCGGCCTCGGCGATCATGCCACGCTGCTCCGGAGAAAACCCGGTCGTGCCCACGACCATCTTGATCCGCTGCGCGCGACACGCACGCAAATGAGCCAAGGTGCCCTCGGGCCGCGTGAAGTCGATCAAGACGTCCGCGCCGACGACGACCGCATCGCTGAATTCGCTGACCTTCACCCCGCAGGCAGCGCCGACGAGTTCACCGGCATCCCGGCCCATGCAAGGGCTCCCCGGTTGCTCGAGAGCGCCATGCAGGCTCAGATCCGGGGCCTCGATTACCGCCTCCAGCAACGCGCGTCCCATCCGGCCGCTCGCCCCGGCGATCACCACTTTCATCATCTGCGCTCCCTACAAACCAATCTTGTCCAAAAGTCGGCCGAAGAATCCTTTCTCCTCGACCGGGGCAGCCGCGGGTGCACTCGCGGCTGCAGGCTTCTTGTCCGGCGCGTCTGCCCCACCGGACATCGGACCGGGCGCCGCCGCAACGACATCGCCCTCGATGGTCTTGAGGGTATCCCCATCGAACATGAGGACGAGACGCCTTTGCTCGGCCACCTTCCCGGCTTTCTTGTGGTAGTAGACGTAGTCCCAGCGATCCTGCCGGAACGGATCGACGATCGGCGGCGTTCCCAATACGAAGCGCACCTGCTGGCGTGTCATGCCCGGCTTGAGCTTGGCCACCATCTCCTGGGTGACCACATTGCCCTGCTGAATTTCAATTCGATGCGGCGAGATCCCCGGCAACATCGGAACTTGCTGGCACGCAGTCAACGCGACCAACATCACCAGGCCGATCACTTTGCGGAAAGTCGAATGGGAAACGATCATGGGAGTCGCCTTGTTTCCAAGGACGTTCAAACTGACTATGATAGCCGGAACCCACCTAAAGCCGCCAAGGCAGAGATGAACTCAAGCGACGAGCTGAAGAGCAGCGGCCTCAAAGCGACGTTGCCGCGATTGCGCATCCTGAAACTGTTCGAGAGTGCGGCCCGGCGTCACATGAGCGCCGACGACGTCTATCGCCTGCTGATGCAGGAGGATGTCGATATCGGCCTGGCTACAGTGTATCGGGTGCTGACTCAGTTCGAACAGGCAGGACTGCTGAAGCGACATCACTTCGAGGGCGGCAAAGCCGTGTTCGAACTGAACCAGGGTGGCCATCACGATCATCTCGTCTGCTTGCAGTGCGGCCGGGTGGAAGAGTTCTACGACGCCGAGATCGAACAGCGCCAAGAAAACATCGCTCGGGAGCGCGGCTTTGCCATCCACGAGCACTCGCTGTACCTGTATGCAGACTGCACCAAGCCGAACTGTCCGAACAAGAATACGGCGCGGACCTGACCGCAACCCCTAGCCGGGACCGTCTCGCGCCTCGCGCAGCATCTCCTCGGCGTGGGTCAACGTGGCTGCCGTGATCTTCAATCCGCCCAGCATGCGCGCGATCTCCTGCACGCGCTGAGGTTCGTCGAGCAATTCCACGCGGCTCGACACCGCCCCCGCTCGTTCGAGCTTGCTCACCCTGTAGTGCTGATTGGCGCACGAAGCCACTTGCGCGAGATGCGTCACGCACATCACTTGGTGACGCGCGCTCAGCCTTCTCAGCATCCTGCCGACGATCTCCGCCACCCGTCCGCCGATGCCGACATCGACCTCGTCGAAAATCAGCGTCGGCACCTGCGCGACCTGCGAAAGCGCCGTCTGTATCGCCAGGCTCAGTCGTGACAACTCGCCCCCGGAGGCCACTTTGCCCAGAGCGCCCGGCTCGATGCCTGCGTGCGACGCGACTCGAAACTCCACCCGCTCCATCCCGCTCGCACCCGGCTCGTCGAGCGCCTCCAGCAGCACGCTGAACTTGCCGCCGGCCAGCGCCAGATCCTGGATGGCGGCACTGACCTGCCGCCCGAGCTTCGCTGCCGCCTTCCTGCGCGCCTGCGTGAGCGTCGAGGCGAGCGTCGCATAGGCGGATTTCGCGTCGGCCACCTCGCGCTCGAGGCGACTGAGATCGAGATCCAGATCCAGGTCGGCAAGCCGCGCCTTGGCCTCGTCGAGCACGGCGGGCAGTCGCTCGGGCTGCAGGTGGTACTTGCGACAAGCGTCGTGCACCGCCTGCAACCGCTGCTCCACATGGGCGAGCCGCTGCGGATCGATGTCGAGCCTGGAGCGATAGCGCTCGAGCGCATGCACGGCTTCCTGCAATTCGATCTGCGCCGCGACCAAGAGATCGGTCACGTCCTTCAGGCCGGGATCGAGGTCGCAGGCGCGCGCGAGCTTGGCGAGGACGCCGTTCAAAAGCCCCAGGCTCGAGTGTTCGGCCTCGGCCAGCGCGTCCACCGCCTCGGCGGCGGTCTCGATCAGACTGCTCGCGTGCGTGAGGCGGGCATGCTCGGCGTTCATCTCCGCCCAACCGTCACGCTGGAAATCGAGCTTCGACAGTTCATCGACTTGCCAACCGAGCGCATCCCGCTCCCGCGCGAGACGCTCGGCGTCACGACGCGCCGCATCGAGCCGTGCGGCGAGACCGAACCAGTGCCGGTAGGCCGCGCCCACCTTCGCAGCGAGTTGATCGCTGCCCCCATAAGCATCGAGCAACTCGCGCTGGCTCGCCGGTCGCAGCAAGGACTGATGCGCATGCTGCCCGTGGATGTCGAGCAGCATCTGCCCCAGCTCGCGCAGTTGGGCGACGGTGCTCGGATGCCCGTTGATGAATGCTCGCGAGCGCCCCCCGGCGTCCACGATTCGGCGCACCAGACACACGCCCGGATCGCCCTCCAAGCCTGCCGTCGCCAGCCACCTCGCCACTTGCGTCGCATCCGAGGCGTACTCGAACTCGGCGCCGATCTCGGCCTGCTTGGCCCCTGCCCGAACCACCCCGGCCTCGGCTCGCTCGCCGAGCACGAGCGACAACGCGTCGACGAGTATCGACTTGCCGGCGCCCGTCTCCCCGGTCAGGACGGTGAACCCGCTGTCGAACTCGAGCTGACTCTCGTCGACGATGACGAAGTCGCGGATCGTGATGCGTCTCAGCATGCTGATCGGAACGTACTCTCGAACGGGCCTGGATTCAGGGACAGGATGCGTGGGTTCAGTACGCTTCGCTCCAGTGCAGCTTCTCGCGCAGCATGTGGTAGTAGCTGTAGCCTGGAGGGTGAAGCAGCCGGATGCAATGATCGAATCGCTTGACGACCAGTCGATCGTCCTCGCGCAAGGCAAAATGCGAGTGGTTGTCGAAATGGGCCAGCGCGTCCAGCGCGGTGCGCATGGTGATCTCGATCGTGGCGTCGCTCGAGACCGCGATCGGGCGATTCGACAAGGTGTGCGGACACACGGGAACGAGCGCCATCACATTCACCGACGGGTGCAGAATCGGCCCGCCCGCAGAGAGCGCATAGGCGGTCGAACCCGTCGGCGATGCGACGATGATGCCGTCGGAGCGCAAACTGTAGACGAACTGGCCGTCGATGTGCACTTCGAACTCGATCATGCCGCCCTTGACGCCCTTGCTCACGACCACGTCGTTGAATGCGAGCACCTTGAAGCGACGCGCGCCCTCGGTATAGACCTCCGCGGAGAGCAGCATGCGCTCCTCCACGCTGTAATTGCCGTCGAGAATCTGGCCGATCGTCTCGCACATCGTGTCGAGCGAGATATCGGTGAGAAAACCGAGCCGGCCGAGGTTGACACCCACCAGCGCCGTGTCGAAGGGCGCGAACGTGCGCGCAATGTTGAGCATCGTCCCGTCGCCCCCGATGACGATGGCGAGATCGGCCTGCTTGCCGACGTCCTCCAGGGGCAGGACGGTGAACTGGTTCGGCCCGACGTGGCCGGCGGTAAGCCGGTCGAGCAGGATGTTCACCCCCCGGCCCTCGAGAAAGCTCGCCAGCCGCAACAGCGGCTCCACGATATCGGGACTGTTGTACTTGCCGATCAAGCCGATCGTTCGAAATGAAGCGCTCATGCGCTCGATTGTAATGGCAGCCGTCCGGTGCTGTCGCGCTGTTTGCCGGACTAGGCCGCTGGCTTGCGGGCAATCAGCCGATGCACGCGCCTGCCCGAGGATGCGCTCGTCTCCTCGCGGTCATACACGAGTTCGCTGCCCTTGAGTGCATGCCGGACCGGATCGCCGGGAAAAGCGCTGTACAGCCGCCCGACGGCATCGCGGACATCGAGGCCTTCCGCGACTCGCCAACTCAAATACAGCACCCCGCCCGGGGCCAGGATGCGGCAAAGCGAGCGCACCGCCACGGGCACCTGAGGCCCGGGCAAGTGCATGATGACCGTTTCGCACATCACGTTGTCGTACCCGGCATCGGGCAGCCCGTCCAGGTCGGGGAGACGACCCAGACGCAGGCGCAGACGAGGAAACCGCCGTCGCGCCTCGGCGATGAGCCCGGCGGAAACATCGAGGCCCTCGCAGGGGTAACCGTTGCGATCGAGCCAATCGGCATCGCGGCCGCTGCCGCTGCCGATATCGATCGTCCTGCCGCCGGCGACGAAGAACTCGCGCCACAAGTCCTCCAAATCCTCCGGCGGCGGCTGGCTGAGCCACTCGTCGCAATAGGCGGCGGCTGCGTCGTCGTATACGGCTACGGTTCGCGGATCCATACGTGATGCGGATTCGATGGGATGGGCTTGTAGTTCGGCCGGCGGGGAGCCATCTCGTGTCGTGCGCGCCCCCGTTTAGGGCAGCATAAGTCGAGGGACTTCCTCCGTCCAGTGCAGGGCACGCGGGAATCGCTCTTGCCGCGGGAATACCAATCGGTAGAATGAAGCCATGCTCAACGAGCGCGAACAATCCCTGCTGAAGGCCCTGATCGAACGCTACATCGCAGACGGCCAGCCGGTCGGCTCGCGCGTGCTGTCGCGGTATTCGGGGCTGGAGCTGAGCCCGGCCAGCATCCGCAACATCATGGCCGACCTCGAAGAAATGGGGTTCATCGCCAGTCCGCACACCTCGGCCGGCCGCATCCCCACCGCGCGAGGCTACCGACTGTTCGTGGACAATCTGCTGACGGTCCGACCCTTGGCCGACGTCGAGATCAGCCAGCTCGAAGGCCAGATCCAGGCCGGCTCGGTCGATCGCATGGTGAGCTCAGCCTCGCATCTGCTCTCGGAGCTGACGAATTTCGCCGGAGTCGTGCTCGCCCCCAAGCGGCGCAGCGTGGTTTTCCGCCACCTGGAGTTCCTGCGCCTGGGCGAGAAGCGCGTCCTGCTCATCATCGTGACGCCCGAAGGCGACGTGCAGAACCGGATTCTCTTCACCGACCGCAACTACAGCGCCAGCGAACTCGTCGAGGCCACCAATTTCGTGAACCAGCACTACGCGGGGCTGCTGTTCGATGAAATCCGGTTGCGCATCCGGGGTGAGCTCAAGCAGCTCCAGTCCGACATGTCCACGTTGATGAACGCGGCACTGGACGCGGGCAGCGAAGCGGTATCCGAGCCGATCGACAACATGGTGATCTCGGGCGAGCGCCATCTGCTCGACTTCGAGGACTTGTCTTCGAACATGGCCCGGTTGCGGCAGCTCTTCGGTTTGTTCGAAAAAAAGACGGAGCTGCTGCAGCTGCTGGATCTCTCCAGCCGCGCCAACGGCGTACAGATCTTCATCGGCAACGAGTCGGGCCTCGTGCCGCTCGACGAATGCAGCGTCGTCACGGCATCCTACGAAGTCGAGGGGCAAGTCGTCGGCACCGTCGGCGTCATCGGACCGACGCGGATGGCCTATGAACGAGTCATCCCGATCGTCGACATCACCGCGAAGCTGCTTTCCAGCGCCTTGTCGCACCGCGCCCGCGGCGACGACTGAGCTGCTGCGCCCGAGCGGACGAACAACAACGAGGCGTTCCGTGCGCGGGACGAATCCATGCCATGCCCAAATACACCCCCGAACCCCCCTATATTCACGGCACGGCGTCTGCGCCAGGCGTCCTGCTGGTGAACCTCGGTACACCGGAAGCACCGACCGCCGCCGCGCTGCGCACCTATCTGGGGCAATTCCTGTCCGACCCGCGTGTGGTCGAAATTCCAAGAGTGCTCTGGCTGCCCCTCTTGCATGGCGTCATCCTGCGCACCCGCCCGCGCGAATCCGCAAAGCGCTACGCCGCGGTGTGGACCCCCGAGGGCTCGCCGCTGAAAGTCCATACGGCGCGTCAGGCCACGATGCTGCGAGGCTACCTGGGAGAGCGTACGCACACTCGGATCGAGGTAGACTGGGCGATGCGGTACGGTGCCCCGTCCGTGGACCAGGCATTGAACGCGCTCAAGGCGCGCGGCTGCGACCGTATTCTGATTGTGCCGCTGTATCCTCAGTACTCGGCCAGCACGACGGCCTCGGTCTTCGACGCGGTCGCCGATTCGCTGGGCCGGATGCGCAACGCCCCGGCGATCCGCTTCATCAAGCATTTCCACGATGACCCCGGCTACATCAAGGCGCTCGCCCAAAGCGTCCAGGATCATTGGATGAAGACCGGGCGCCCCGATCGCCTCGTGATGAGTTTTCATGGGGTACCTCGATTCAGCCTCGACAAAGGTGACCCTTACCACTGCGAGTGCCATGTGACGGCCCGGCTGCTGGCGCAGGCACTGGGCTTGCCCGCCGAGCGCTACCAGGTGGCGTTCCAGTCACGATTCGGCCGAGCCGAGTGGCTGCGCCCCTACACGGCCGACGTACTCACCGAACTGGGCCGCGCGCAGGTCGGGCGCGTCGACGTCGTCTGCCCCGGTTTCGTCTCCGATTGCCTCGAGACGCTGGAAGAAATCGCGCTGGAGGCAAAGGAAACCTTTCTGCATGCCGGCGGGCGCAGTTTCCACTACATCTCCTGTCTCAACGAACGTGACGACTGGATCCGGGCGTTGACCGAGATCGCCCATACCCATCTGCACGGATGGATGCACACGGACGACGCGAACCTGCTTGCCGCCTCCCGTGCGCGCGCGCTGGCACTAGGCGCCACCCGCTGATTCCCCACTCGTGCGGATCGCCCGAGCGCGGCAGGCAGGCGCGCGGACGCGACCGTCGCCCCATTCCCCTTGAAAAAAAACACACGCGGCCCAATGTGCCCCCATGTTCACAGGAGATACGTAATGCAGGATTCACCGAACAGTCCTTCTGCCGGCCACCCCGAAAACGCCGGCGCGAACGCGGCGGGCATGCCCGACAACCCCGCCGAGGCGGCCGAGCGCGAGAGCATGCCCAGCACCGAGCAGCTGCTGCGCCAGGCGGAGTTGCAGGCGCAGGAGCACCATGACGCGTGGCTGCGGGCCAAGGCTGAAATGGAAAACATTCGCCGCCGCGCGCAACTGGACGTGGCCAATGCGCACAAGTTCGGCGTCGAAAGCTTCGCCAGCGCGCTGCTGCCGGTGAAAGACAGCCTGGAAGCTGCGCTCGCCGCCCAGAACAATACCGTCGAGAGCATCCGCAGCGGCGTCGAACTCACGTTGAAGCAGCTCTCGGCTGCATTCGACAAATTCAGCTTGTGCGAAATCAATCCTCAAGCGGGCGAGAAATTCGACCCGCACCGTCATCAAGCCATGAGCGCGGTCGAGGCGGACCAACCGCCCAACACCGTGGTGCAGGTGTTCCAGAAAGGCTACATGCTGCACGATCGCATCGCCCGGCCCGCGCTGGTGTGCGTCGCGAAGCCGAAAGATGCCTGAGCTTGAAAATACCGGAAAAACCCCAAACTCCTTCTTAACTTGAATGCCCCTGCGAGAGGCCGAGAATATCCGTTCCTCACCTCCAGGCCGGCAGTCCACACTGAACACACGCTGAAATAGGAAATCGACATGGCAAAAACGATAGGCATCGATCTGGGCACCACGAACTCGTGTGTCTCCATCATGGAAAACGGCCAGCCCAAGGTGATCGAGAACTCGGAGGGCGCGCGCACCACCCCGTCGATCGTCGCCTACGCGGAAGACGGCGAGGTTCTCGTCGGCGCGCCCGCCAAGCGCCAGGCCGTCACCAATCCGAAGAACACGCTGTTCGCCGTCAAGCGGCTGATCGGCCGTCGCTTCAAGGACGCCGAGGTGCAGAAGGCCATCAAGCACTCGCCCTTCCCCATCGTGGAAGCCAACAACGGCGACGCTTGGGTCGAGGCGCGCGGCACCAAGATGGCGCCCCCCGAAGTGTCGGCCCAAGTGCTGATGAAGATGAAGAAGACGGCCGAGGACTACCTCGGCGAGCCGGTGACCGAAGCGGTCATCACCGTGCCCGCGTACTTCAACGACTCGCAGCGCCAGGCGACCAAGGACGCCGGACGCATCGCGGGTCTGGAGGTCAAGCGGATCATCAACGAACCGACGGCCGCGGCCCTCGCCTTCGGCATGGACAAGAAGAAGGGCGATCGGAAGATCGCCGTCTACGACTTGGGCGGCGGCACGTTCGATGTGTCCGTCATCGAGATCGCGGAAGTCGAAGGCGAACACCAGTTCGAAGTGCTGTCCACCAACGGGGATACCTTCCTCGGCGGCGAAGACTTCGATCAGCGCGTCATCGAATATCTGTGCGATGAGTTCAAGAAAGACAGCGGCATCGACTTGCGCAAGGACATTCTCGCGCTGCAGCGGCTCAAGGACGCGGCCGAAAAGGCCAAGATCGAACTCTCCTCGTCGCAGCAAACCGAGGTCAACCTGCCGTATGTCACTGCCGATGCGAGCGGCCCGAAACACCTTGCCGTGAAGATCACCCGGGCGAAGTTCGAGAGCCTGGTGGAAGACCTCATCGAGCGCACGATCGAGCCCTGCCGCACCGCCATCAAGGACGCAGGCATCAAGCTCACCGACATCGAGGACGTGATCCTGGTCGGCGGTCAGACGCGCATGCCCAAGGTGCAGGACAAGGTGAAGGAGTTCTTCGGTCGCGAGCCGCGCAAGGACGTGAATCCGGACGAGGCCGTTGCGGTGGGCGCATCGATCCAGGCGGGCGTGCTGCAAGGCGACGTCAAGGACGTGCTGCTGCTCGACGTGACGCCGCTTTCCCTGGGCATCGAAACCCTGGGCGGCGTGATGACCAAGCTCATCCACAAGAACACCACGATTCCGACCAAGGCGAATCAAGTGTTCTCGACCGCCGACGACAACCAGACGGCGGTCACCATCCATGTCCTGCAGGGCGAACGCGAGATGTCGGCGCACAACAAGAGCCTCGGACAGTTCAACCTGACCGACATCCCGCCCTCCCCGCGCGGCATGCCGCAGATCGAGGTGACTTTCGACATCGACGCCAACGGCATCCTGCACGTATCAGCCAAGGACAAGGCGACGGGCAAGGAGAACAAGATCAAGATCCAGGCGAGCTCCGGCTTGTCCGAGGACGAGATCCAGCGCATGGTGAAGGATGCCGAAGCGCACGCCGAGGACGACCGCAAGGCACGCGAACTGATCGACGCACGCAATCAGTGCGACGGCATGATCCACTCGGTGAAGAAATCGCTCGCTGAATACGGCGAAAAAGTGAGCGCCGAGGAGAAAGCCAGCATAGAGGGTGCGCTCAAGGAAGCCGAGGAAGCGCTGAAGTCGGACGACAAGGCGGCGATCGAAGCCAAAACCCAGGCGCTCGCCCAGGCCGCGCACAAACTGGCCGAGCAAATGTACAAAGACCAGCAACCCCAGGGGCAACCCGGGGCGGGCGACGCAGGGGCGCAGGGCGGCACCTCCGGCGGCGGATCCAAGCAAGACGACAGCAACGTGGTCGACGCCGAGTTCGAGGAAGTGAAGGACAAGAAGTAGGACGCAGAGCGCCGCAGGCACAGGGAGAACGGTGACGAGACCCATCGCCGTTCTCTCCGCGCCCGCAGCGACCAATCGAGCCGGCAGAGGTCTTTACCGGCTCGATTGCCGTTTGCGCGACCGATCGACACTTCTCCGCGCAAAACGAACGCGCCAAGCGGCGCCTGGACCAGACCATGGATCGCCGAATTACCCGCATGATCGGTGTGTATCGAATGTCCGAAGGCGAACGAGTACGCAATGGGCACGGCGGCGAAAATCGATCGATGCTTGGTAATCGAGCAGCGACTCGGGTAGGCTGCGCGTGAATCCAACGCCAGAGACTCGAGCGCACGCCGCATCGAACCCGGTGCGGCTGTTCGCTTCCTCGTGGCAATGTCGCGAATAGCACCCCCTAACTCACTCTAAGCGTTTACTGTCTCAAATGGCCAAACGAGATTACTACGAAGTACTGGGGCTCGGTCGCGACGCCTCCGAGGACGAGATCAAGAAGTCCTATCGCCGGTTGGCAATGAAGTTCCATCCCGACCGCAACCCTGACAACCCCAAAGCCGAGGAATCGTTCAAGGAGGCCAAGGAAGCCTACGAAATCCTGAGCGATGCCAACAAGCGCGCCGCTTACGATCAGTATGGCCACGCCGGCGTAGACGCCGGTGCCGGAGGACAAGGTCCCGGCTTCAGCGGTTTCGCGGACGCCTTCGGCGACATCTTCGGCGACATCTTCGGCGGCGGACGCGGTCGCTCCAATGTCTATCGGGGCGCGGACCTGCGGTACAACCTCGAGGTCTCCCTCGAGGAGGCTGCCCGCGGGACAGACACCAAGATACGAGTCCCCGCGCTCGAAGAGTGCGAAACCTGCCACGGCACGGGAGCGAAACCCGGCACGCAACCGGTGAGCTGTCCGACCTGCGGCGGCCACGGCCAAGTGCGCATGCAGCAGGGTTTCTTCTCTATCCAGCAGACCTGCCCGAAGTGCCACGGCAGCGGCAAGATCGTTCCCACGCCTTGCAGCACCTGTCAGGGCGCAGGCCGGGTGAAGAAGCACAAGACGCTGGCTGTGAAGATTCCCGCCGGAGTGGACGAAGGCGATCGCATCCGGCTCTCCGGCGAAGGCGAAGCCGGGGCGAACGGCGGCCCGCCCGGCGATCTCTACGTCGTCATACACATCCGCCAGCATGCCGTGTTCACGCGCGACCACAATGATCTGCACTGCGAGATGCCGATCAGCATCACCACGGCAGCCCTGGGTGGCGAGATCGAGATTCCGACGCTCGACGGCTCGGCGAAGATCAAGATTCCAGCCGAGACCCAGACGGGCAAGATCTTCCGTCTGCGCGGCAAGGGCATCAAGGGCGTGCGCTCCGCGCAGTTCGGCGACCTGCTCTGCCATGTCATGGTCGAGACCCCGGTCAATCTCACCGCCCGACAGAAAGAATTGCTCGAGGAGCTGGAGGCCATCAGCGCGTCGCACGAAGGCCATCACAACCCGCGAGCCAAGTCCTGGATGGACAAGGTGAAGGAGTTCTTCAGCGCGTAGCAGTCGGGCGCGGGACACCCCGTCCCGCCGCCCTCGACTCCCTCGCAGCGTGACCCGAACCGACGTCGCTGCGGGGTTTAGAACATCGATGCAAACGCTCGCCGGCCGTTGCAGCACCACCACGGCGAGCGCACGCAGCCCCGATGCAAGAAACATCGGATGCGGTCCGCGCCTGGCTTGCCTCCCCAAAGGCCGAACAGCAGGATTCCCATCGTCTCGCCTCCTGCACCGCGCGCGAGCAACGCTGGTATTCTTCGCGAACAATCCATAAACAAGTCCATCGAGGAGGAGCCATGAAGCCTGCCGTGCGCAATCGACTGTACGTCCTGGGGTTGGGTCTGGCGACCGTGAACTTCGCTCCGAGCGCTCTGGGGCAAGAGTACCCGGTTCGCCCGGTGAAGATCATCATCTCCTTTACCGCGGGCGGCCCGACCGACATCGTCGCACGGCTTCTGGCTCACCGGATGTCCGAGGCAACCGGCCAGCAGTTTCTGGTCGACAACCGCCCCGGCGGCGGCGGAACGATCGGCGCCAACCTCGCGGCGCGCTCCGCTCCGGATGGCTACACGCTCTACGTCGGTGGCATCACGAGCATGTCGATGGCACCGCATGTGCACAGGAAGCTGCCTTACGATCCATTCAAGGACTTCGCGCCGATCACCAAGCTGACGATACAGCCGCTCATGTTGATGGTGCACCCCTCCTTGCCGGTGCGCTCGGTGCAGGACTTCATCAAACTCGCTCACGCTCGGCCCGGTCAACTCGACTATGCTTCCTCCGGACTGGGCGGCACCGGCCACCTCGCGGGCGAATTGTTCAAGACCGTCACGGGCACGCAGATGACGCACATCCCGTACAAGAGCGCCGGCCCCGCGCTCACCGACCTCACGGCCGGCCAGGTGCAGGTGATGTTCGGCACCATGCTCGCTGCCGTGCCGCTGATCAAGAACGGCAAGATCCGTCCGATCGCCGTCACCAGCGACAAGCGGACGGTCGCCCTGCCGGAAGTACCGACGTTCATGGAGTCGGGGTTGCGCAATTTCGAAGCGGTGTCATGGAACTGCATGGTGGCGCCGGCCGGCACACCCGAGCCCGTGATCCAGCGCCTGAACACCGAACTGGTGAAGATCGTCAACGATCCCACGGTGCTTCAGCGCCTGACGGCCGATGGCGTCGTGGGCGCAGGCAGCACGCCGCAGCAACTCGCCGCCTACATCAAGTCGGAATCCGAGAAGTGGGGAAAGGTCATTCGTGATGCCGGGGTCAAGCCCAACTGAGATCCCAAGTGAACGCGCTGCGCTGGCCCAGGCACTGTTTTCACCGAAGCGCATCGCCCTCATCGGCGCATCGCCGGATGCCGACAAGCTGACCTCGCGGCCGCAGCGGGTGTTGCGCCGCCACGGCTACCCCGGGGCGATATGCCCGATCGATCCGGATCGCGACGAAATCAACGGCGACCGTACCTACGCCGCCGTCGGACAAATCCCCGGCGGCGCGGAACATGCCCTCATCATGACACCGGCGCATTCGGTCGCGCAGGCCGTCGCCGAATGCGCCGCAGCGGGCGTCAAGGTCGCGACCATCTTCACCGCGGGCTTCGCCGAACTCGGTCAATCGGGCAAGCGCAGACAGAACGCCATCGCCGCCATCGCCCGGCAAACCGGCCTGCGCATCCTGGGGCCGAACTGCCTCGGCGTGGTCAACGTGACCGGGCGAGTGACGATCTCGGCCAATGCCGTGTTCGAGCATGAGGTGCTCGAGTCGGGCGGCATCAGCGTCGTCTCGCAAAGCGGCTCGATGCTCGGCGGGATCGTCACCCGCGGCCAGGAGCGCGGGCTCGGCTTCTCCAAGCTCGTCTCGGTCGGCAATGAGGCCGACCTGGGCGTCGGCGCGGTGGTGGACCTGCTGGTGGACGACGCCGATACGCGCGTCGTCCTCCTTTTTCTCGAAGCGCTCCGGGACGCACCGCAGTTGGCCCGGGCGGCCCGACGAGCGTTCGACGCGGGCAAGCCCGTCATTGCGCTGAAGCTCGGACGCTCCTCGATCGGACGCGCCCTGTCGGCCAGCCACACGGGCGCGATAGCCGGCGAAGACGACGTCGCCGATGCATTCTTCCGCGCCCACGGCATCTTGCGTGTCGACGTGTTCGAGGCGCTGTTCGAAGCAGCTCAGTTGGTGCTGGGACAGCGGCCGCCCAGCGGCCGTCGGGTGGCGGCCCTCACCGTCAGCGGCGGGGGTGCCGCCTTGGTCGTAGACCGCCTCGGGATGGCCGGGATCGAAATCGTCGCCCCGCCGGCCGCGCTCGTCGCTCGACTGGCCGCCGAGGGCATCCGCATAGGCGACGCTCCCCTCGTCGATCTGCCGATGGGACGCGCCGACGGCGGCGCCTACGCCAGAATCCTGCAGGCCTTGCTCGCATCGGATCACTGCGACGCCGTGCTCGCGGTGCAGGGGTCGAACGCGACGTACGTGCCGGATTCGATCCGAGAACGGGTCCTCGCTGCCCAAACCGGCGCAAAACCGCTGGCCGTATTCCTCGGCCCGCGCGCCGACACTGCGCTGGCCCTGCTTCAAGCGCACGGCGTGGCCGGTTTCAGGACACCGGAAGCCTGCGCGGACGCGCTCAGAGCCTATTTCGACTGGCAGCCGCCCGCCGCCTCGATCGCACTCGACAGCGCCATCGAAGCGCGTCTCGAAGCCGTTGCCGTGGCCGCAGACGCGTATCCCGACGTCCTCAACGAAGACGAGGGGCATCGCGTGCTGGAGGCCCTGGGCATCCCGTGTGCCGAAGCGAGGGTGTTGCACTCGGGCGCCGAAGCGGCGGACCTGAGCTTTCCGCTCGCGGCCAAGATCCTGTCCCGAGACATCCCCCACAAGACCGACATCGGCGGCGTCGTTCTCGATATCGCGACCGCCGGGCAGCTGGGCGCATGCGTGGACGACATGCTGTCTCGAGCGCATGCGGCCAGACCCGATGCCCGCATCGACGGCGTCCTGGTTCAGCGCATGCAACGCGGACTGGGCGAGGTCTTCGTCGGCTACAGACGCGATGCGGATGTCGGCCCGGCTGTCGTGCTGGGCGTCGGCGGGCTGCTGGCGGAAACCTGCGGCGGCCATGTCGTTCGCCTGGCGCCGGTGAGCATCGAAGCCGCCCTGGAGATGATTGCGGCCGTGCCGGGACTGGCGCTGCTGCGCGGCCGACGCAACCGGCCGCGGGGCGATCTGCGAGCCCTCGCCGGCGCGATCCACAAGCTGTCCTTGCTGGCGCTCCTGGCGCGTCCTCGCGTGCTGGAGGCAGAGATCAACCCGCTGATCGTGCGGGCGGACGGTGTCGTCGCCGTCGATGCGTTCGTGCGCTTCGATGCGGAGCAGCGCGCTCCGCACCAGCAAGGCGATCTCGGCGTCGCCTCGTAGAAGCCGACGGTCACGCCTTGTGTCGGGCGACGAACTTCCAATCGATCTCGACGCCGAAACCGGGCCGGTCGTTCAGGTGCACTTGACCTGCTTCGATCTGCGCCCGCTCGTGGTACATCCCCTCCCAGACCGGATTGCGCTTCGGGTCGCCGCTGGTTTCCACGCCGAAGGAGGCATCGGGGAAGGCTGCGCAAAGATGGGCATGCAGTTCGGGCACTTGGTGGGGGGCGATGCGCACGCCGTACTGCTCGGCGAGATGCGCGATGCGCACCGATTCGGTGAATCCCGCCGCGCGGGTGGAATCGAACTGAACGAAGCGAATCGCCCCGGACGCGATGAAGTCGCGCACGGTGAAGCGGGTAAGCTCGCGCTCTCCATGTGCGAGCGGAATGGGCGAGGCGGCGGCGAGCCGCACGAAATCGGCCGGCTGCAAATACCAATGCAAGGGTTCCTCCAGCCAGTGGATCCCGTGCGGCTCGACACGGTGGGCAAAGCGAATGCACTCGTCGAGGGCGTACGGCGCGTTCATGTCCAACATGAAGAGCGTGTGCGGGCCGATGGCCGCGCGCGTCGCCGCGATGCGCTCGACTTCGGCATTCATGTTGAGGCCACAGCACTTGAGCTTCACGCCGGCATAGCCCCGGGCCACGAATTGCGCCAACTCGTCGGCACAAGCGTTCGGGGACTGCCCGGCCCGATACGTGCCGCCGGTCGCGTAGATGAATACGGGCCGGTTCACGCCACCGAGCAGCCGGTAGACGGGCTGGCCAGCGGCCTTGCCCTTGATGTCCCAGAGCGCGATATCGATCCCGGCGATCGCAGCCATGATTTGCGGACGCGCGCTTCGCGGCAACGGGGCGATCACCCCTTCCCGGGCAGGAATGGCATCGGGTCTGGGACAGGTCAGCGCGAAGAGCGTGTCCCACACATCGGTGTGCGCCCTGGGATCCATGCCCACCGCCACCTCACCGAGTCGGGCAACCCAGCTGCAGACTTCCTTCATCGGTCCGGCGTGAATCTGGCCGACACCGCTGATGCCCGCATCGGTACGCACTTCGACCAGAATGACGCTGGAGTGAGTCGACGACTCCTGCGCGGTCCACTGCGTTTCGTCGAGAGCAATGGAGACGGGATGGGTCAGGACTTCGGTGATCTTCATGCGCGTGTCCCTCGGAAAGATTGATGGCTGGCGCAGTATACGCTCGCGATCACGGACGAAAAAAACCCCGCTTTCGCGGGGCAAGGGGGACGAGAGATCGATCGTGTCAAGACCGCCGACGCCGACCGATCCGAAGACCGAGAAGTCCGATACCGAGCATCGCAAGCGTCGCCGGCTCGGACACCCGAGTCGGCAGATCGTCATTGATCTCGAGGACATCGTTGCCGCAGCTCGGGGCCCAGTAGATATCCAGCGCGCCCGCGGCGCCGAAGATGCTTCGATCCAGCGACAGTTCGATGACGGCATGCTGCGTCGTGGGATCTGCGTTCCGGGTGTACACGTAGTCCGCCATACCGACCGCCGTACCGCTGCCATCGTCGGCGATCTGCACCGGCGTGGCGGGGGCGATGGGGTCCAGGAGCCAATTCGGGTCGCGCCAGATCGAACCTACGGCACGCGCGCTGGCCGCGTGCGAGAGCGTGAAGCCGCTCGCGTTGAGGTTGTAGGTCGAGCCGGCGCCGCCTTCGGCCTGCATTCCCGCACCTGGCGCGCCGCCTGCCCCGCCGCCGACTTCGATGCCGTAGACATTCGTCACACTGCCGTTCTTGCCCGTCTTGGCGACGATGCGGATATCGCCCGGACTGAAGCGCATCAACCCGTTGTCGGGTCGCTGACCGGAGACGATCGTCAGGTAGAGGCGGGTCGCATCGAACGCAAGACCCATGAATTCGACATCGTAGTTCTGACCGCCGTAATTCGGCCCGAGGAAGTAGGCATCGCCCGCGGTGTCCGGCTGGTCTTCGCGAGCGAAGTAGAACGTGCGGCCCAAGATCGTGCCGGCAACCACCGGGTTCGAGAAATTGCTGGCGTCGTTGTCGGCGACGCTCACGCCCCAATCGGAGACGTTGCCGTCCACCGTGATCGGGCCCGCAAAGGTTGGGCCACAAAAGGCGAGCGCCGTCAGGGCACTCGCGAGGATACTGCGCATTGTCGTTCTCCGGCGGCCTGTCGATCCATGCCAGGCCATTCGTCCAAGTTGTCCAGGCGCAGGCTATGCGTCTGGCCTGCGGAACCGGCGGGGGGTCAGGAGCTGCGGCGCAAACAGACTTCGATGAAGCTGCCCAGCTCGTTGGCGAATTCGATGTAGCCGTCGTCCACCGCTTTCAACGCGATGCGCTCCCACGGCTCGTGCCGATCGATCGCCCGCGCTGTCGCGCTCTCTTCCGGCAACATGCGCCGGAACTGTCCAATCACCTGCTCCAAGCTCGCCATGCTTCCCACCTCGGTTCCTCCACTAGCTTTCGCTGCAGGCGCTTCAGTCGCAAGTCGCGTGCCGCGGACGAATTCGTATAACAATCGCGTATTACGGCACCCCGTAGCGTGAACTGAATCACGGCGCAGGGGAGACGATGCCAAAGGATGCCGAAACACTATGTCAGGAATGGGTCAGCCTCGTGTCGAAGCGACGACGAAAGCGGCGAGGATACGGGCAACCCGGGCCCCGTGCTGCGCCTTCCCGAGCGCGCCGCGCGCTTCTCGGCTCGCAGCCTGCGCGGCGGGCGACACCGAGGCACGCCGTCCGGCCCGCATTGCGGCACCGAGGTCTTCGGGCTAGCATACCGAGCGGCGACGGCCGGCAAGCGGTCTTCGTCGCAGCATTCGATCGAGTCGTCCATGGACGACGCCATTCCGGGTTCGGCGAGATGATCTCCATCGAGCACCGGGACCGCTATCAGGAGGATTCATGACCCATCCGCTCGCGCTCAAAGTCAACGGCGATGCCGTCTCGGTGCAAGTCGAGCCCAGGACGCTGCTTGTGCAACTGTTGCGCGAAACGCTGCGGCTGACCGGCACGCATGTCGGCTGCGATACGGGCCAATGCGGCGCCTGCACCGTTCACCTCGACGGCCGTGCCGTGAAAAGCTGTACCCTGCTCGCCGTCCAGGCGGCGGGCTGCGAAATCACCACCATCGAGGGCGTCGCCGCGCCGAGCGGCGAACTGCATCCCATGCAGGCAGCATTCAAGGAGCATCACGGACTCCAATGCGGCTTCTGTACCCCGGGAATGGTGATGAACGCGATCGACCTCGCCCGCAGCAAGGCGGATCTCTCCGAGGCCGAAGTGCGCGGCGGACTGGAAGGCAATCTGTGCCGCTGCACCGGCTACCAGAACATCGTCAAGGCCGTGCTGGCAGGCGCCGCCGCCATGAGGAGCTGAGCATGAGCGAATCCCTACTCGGGCAATCCGTCCGCCGCAAAGAAGATTACCGCTTCCTCACGGGCAGCGGCACTTACACCGACGACGTCGCGGTGCCGGGTCAGCTGTATGCGTTTTTCCTGCGCTCCCCGCACGCGCACGCCCGGATCCGCGCCATCGACACCGCCGCCGCCAAGGCGGCACCCGGCGTCGTGGCCGTCTATGTCGGCACCGACCTGGCAGGCAAGGTCAACGGCCTGCCCTGCGGCTGGCTGATCACCGGTATCGACGGCCAGCCCATGAAGGAGCCGGTCCATCCGCCGCTCGCGCAAGGCAAGGTGCGCCACGTCGGCGATCAGGTCGCGATGATCGTGGCCGAATCGTTGAACCAGGCCAAGGACGCCTCTGAACTCATCGAGGTCGATTACGAGGTGCTCCCGGCCTGCGTGGATCCGGCCCAGGCCCGCGCGCCCGGAGCCCCGCTCGTGCACGACGACGTTCCCGACAACACCTGCTACGTCTGGGGTTTGGGCGACAAGGCCGCCACGGATGCGGCGTTCGCCCAGGCCGCTCATGTCACGACGCTCGAGTACGTCAACAATCGACTCATCCCGAACGCCATCGAACCGCGCGCAGCCGTCGCCCAATATCATCGCGGCGACGACAGCTATACCCTGCACGTGACCTCGCAGAATCCGCATGTCGAGCGCCTGCTGATGACCGCCTTCGTGCTCGGCCTGCCCGAGCACAAGGTCCGCGTGATCGCGCCCGACGTCGGCGGCGGGTTCGGTTCCAAGATCTTCCTCTACGCCGAAGAGACGGTGCTCACGTGGGCGGCGGGCCAGATCAAGCGCCCGATCAAGTGGACGGCGGAGCGCAGCGAATCGTTTCTCGCCGACGCGCACGGCCGCGACCATGTCACCAAAGCGCAGCTCGCCCTCGACAAGAACGGCAAGTTCCTGGCGCTGCGCGTGCACACCACGGCGGGTCTCGGCGCCTACCTGTCGACGTTCGCTTCATCGATCCCGACGATTCTCTACGCCACCCTCCTGGCCGGGCAGTACACGACCCCGAACATCTACTGCGAAGTCACCTCGGTATTCACCCACACCGCCCCGGTCGACGCCTACCGCGGCGCGGGCCGCCCCGAAGCCACCTACGTGGTGGAGCGCATCGTCGAGACTGCGGCCAGAGAGATGAAGATCGATCCGGCGGAACTGCGCCGCCGCAACTTCATCACGCAATTTCCCTACCAGACGCCGGTGGCGCTCTGCTATGACATCGGCAACTACGAAGGCACGCTGAGCGAAGCGATGCGCGTCGCCGACGTCCCCGGATTCGAGGTGAGGCGCAAGGAAGCGGAAGCCCGTGGAAAACTGCGCGGCCTGGGCTACTCCGCTTATATCGAGGCATGCGGGCTCGCCCCGTCCAACATCGCGGGCGCCCTCGGTGCTCGCGCCGGCCTGTACGAGGCCGGTGAAGTGCGCGTTCATCCGACCGGCAAGGTGACGGTGTTCACAGGTTCGCACAGCCACGGACAGGGCCACGAGACGACGTTCGCCCAGGTGGTGGCCCAGCGTCTGGGGATGAGCGTCGAGGACATCGATGTGGTCCACGGCGACACGGGCCGCATCGCCTTCGGCATGGGCACCTACGGATCGCGCTCGATTGCCGTGGGCGGCGCCGCCATCGTTCGCGCCCTGGACAAAGTCGTCGCCAAGGGCAAGAAGATCGCCGCGCACCTGCTCGAGGCCGCCGAGGGCGACATCGAGTTCGAGAACGGCGAGTTCACGGTCGCCGGCACGGACAAGAAGGTGCCCTTCGCCCAGGTCGCATTGACCGCCTATGTGCCGCACAACTATCCGCTCGACAAGCTCGAGCCGGGCTTGAACGAGATGGCCTTCTACGACCCGACCAATTTCACTTTCCCGGCCGGCTGCCATATCTGCGAAGTGGAGATCGATCGGGCCACCGGGGAGACGCGGGTCGTGAACTTCACCGCCGTCGACGACTTCGGCAAGATCATCAACCCGATGATCGTCGAAGGCCAGGTCCACGGCGGCCTCACCCAAGGCATCGGCCAGGCGCTGCTCGAAGCATGCGTCTACGACAAGGAGTCGGGCCAGCTCATCACCGGCAGCATGATGGATTACGCCTTGCCGCGCGCCGACGATGTGCCCAATTTCAAGGTCTCCACGCAGGAAACGCCCTGCACCCATAACCCGCTGGGCGTCAAGGGCTGTGGCGAAGCCGGTGCGATCGGCGCGCCGGCGGCTGTCATCAACGCCATCACGGCCGCGCTGTGGCCGCTCGGCGTTCGCGACATCCCCATGCCCGCGACCCCGCAGACAGTGTGGCGCGCCTTGCAGACCGCCCCCAAAGCGCGCGGCGGCCGCGCCTAACCGAGCAGGAGCGAACATGTACACATTCGACTACGCACGGCCCGAATCCCTTAAGGATGTGACCACCGCGCTGCGCAAGCAAGGTGAGGCCAAGCTGCTCGCCGGCGGCCAGAGCCTGGTGCAGGCACTGCGCCTGCGCCTCGCTCATCCTCCAGCGCTGGTGGATCTGCAGGCGATCCCCGAGCTCAGAGGCATCAGTGTCGCGAACAACGTGGTTTCCATCGGTGCCATGACACGTCATGCCGAAGTGGCCGCGTCCCGGGAGGTTCAGCGCGCCATCCCCGCCCTGGCGAAACTTGCCGCTGGCATCGGCGATCGTCAGGTCAGGAATCAGGGCACGATCGGCGGATCGCTCGCCAACGCGGATCCTGGCGCCGACTATCCGGCCGCCGCGCTAGGCCTGGGGGCCAACATCGTCACCAACAAGCGCGAGATTCCAGCGGACAAGTTCTTTCTCGGATTGTTCGAGACCGCCCTGAAACCCGGCGAGCTCATCGTACGCGTGGATTTTCCGCTGCCGCTGCGCGCGGGCTATGCCAAGTTTCGCAACCCGGCTTCGCGCTTCGCCCTGGTCGGCGTGTTCGTCTGCGATACGACCAGCGGCGTGCGCGTCGCCGTGACGGGCGCCGGCCCCTGCGTTTTCCGGGCGAAACGGATGGAGAAAGTGCTGGCGAAGGACTTCACCCCCCAGGCCGTGGAGAAGATCGTGCTGCCCGCCGAGGGTCTCAACGCCGACATTCACGCTCAGGCGGACTACCGCGCCCATCTCGTCACGGTCATGGCTCAGCGCGCCGTCGAGGCCGCTGCCAAGCTCTAATTCGAGGACGCTTCGCCACGCGAGCCTCCGCGTACCCCGCGGGCGCTCGCGTGCAACCGGACAGCGTCCGGCCGACGACTGCTATGATGGGCTCGGTATCTTGCTCTGATCGCTCGCCATGCTGCCCGATTCCGTAGACGCCACGCTGAGACTCCTTACGGGGGCCGAGTACGTCGCCGATCGTGGCTTGGCCACCGTGATCTATCTCGGACTGCGCATGGGCCGCCCGCTTTTCCTGGAGGGCGAAGCGGGCGTCGGCAAGACCGAGGTCGCCAAAGTGATCGCGCGCGCGCTCGACCGACGACTGGTGCGTCTGCAATGCTACGAAGGTCTCGATGTCGCCTCCGCGGTCTATGAATGGGATTATTCGCGACAGATGATGGAGATCCGCATGGCCGAGGCGGCCGGCGTGACCTCGCGCGAGGCGCTCGCGCACGACATCTTCAACGAGCGGTTCCTCTTGCGCCGCCCGCTCATGCAAGCGCTCGACTTCCAGGGCGGCGCGGCACCGGTGCTGCTCATCGACGAACTCGATCGCGCGGACGAGCCCTTCGAAGCCTTTCTGCTCGAAGTCTTGTCCGACTTCCAGGTGACCGTGCCCGAGCTCGGAGTATTCAAAGCACCGTCGGCCCCCATCGTCGTCATCACCTCGAACCGCACGCGCGAGATCCACGACGCAGTGAAGCGGCGCTGCCTTTATCACTGGGTCGACTATCCGGATGCGGTACGCGAGCTCGAAATCCTGCAACGCAAGGCGCCTGAAGCGGCGGCAGACCTGGGACGCCAGGTCGTGGCCTTCGTCCAGCGGCTGCGGACCCTCGACCTCTTCAAGAGCCCCGGCGTGGCGGAAACCATCGACTGGTGCAATGCCCTTGCCGCTCTGGACCAGGTGGTGCTGGACCCACAGACCGTCGACGACACTCTGGGAGCACTGCTCAAATACCAGGACGACATCGCGCGCATCCGTGGCCCGCAGGCCGCTCGGATCCTGGAAGAGATCCGCTCAACCAAGACGCCCGCGCCATGACCCGCGCGCGCCCGAGCCGGCTTGCCGGCAACGTGGTGCGCTTCGGGCGCATCTTGCGCGACGCGGGGCTGCCGATCGGCCCCGGGAAGGTGCTGGCGGCAGTGGAAGCCGCTGCCCTGGTCGGCATCGAAAGACGGGACGACTTCCGCTGCGCGCTGGAGGCGACCTTGGTCGATCGCGCTGACCAGCGCCCGCTCTTCCAGCAGGCGTTCGCGCTGTTCTGGCGCGATCCCAAACTGATGGAGCGCGCGCTGCAGCTGATGCTGCCGAAAGCCCCCGGACTGTCGCGTCCCCGAGACGACTCGGTCAAGCTCGGCAATCGCCTCGCTCATGCGTTCAACCCGCCGCCCAGCAAGCCTCCGGAAGCGGACGCCGGCGAAGCGCCCTTGGAACTGGATGCGGCGCTGAGCATGTCGCCGCGGGAAATCCTGCAGCGCAAGGACTTCGAGACGATGACCGTGGAGGAACTGGCCGAAGCCAAGCGCATGCTGCGCCACATGCGTCTCGGCCTGCCGGATGTCATCAGCCGCCGCTACCGGGCGCACCGAGCTGGACGCGCCCTGGACTTCCGAGCCACGCTGCGGCTCGCCCTCAAATTCGGCGGCGAGTGGCTGGTGCAATGCCGCCGGGAGCCGCGCCGGCGCCCGAGTGCGCTGATCGTGCTGTGCGACATCTCCGGCTCGATGTCCCGCTACTCCCGCATGCTGCTTCACTTCCTGCACGCGGTCGGCTCGCGACGCAGCGACTTCCACGCCTTCACCGTCGGCACGCGCCTCACCAACATCACGCGCGCCTTGCGCCAGCGCGACGTCGACCATGCCGTCGACGACGTCAGCCGCGCAGTCGCGGACTGGTCGGGCGGCACCCGCATAGGCGAGTGCATGCGCGACTTCAATCGTCGCTGGGCCCGCCGCCTGCTTGCCCAAGGCGCGGTGGTGCTGATCGTGAGCGATGGCCTCGATTGCGGGGAAGGCGCGGAGCTCGCGGCGCAGATGAAGCTTCTGCGCGGCTCCTGCAGGCGGATCGTCTGGCTCAATCCGCTGCTGCGCTTCGACGGATTTCAGCCCAAGGCGGCCGGCATCCGGGCGATGCTCCCGCACGTCGACCATTTCCTGCCCGCCCACAACATCGTCAGCCTGAGCGATCTCGGGCGCGTTTTTTCCAGCATGCCGCAACAGCGGGCGCACTGACACACACGGAGAAGCAAATCATGGAAGTCACCGGCGAACAGCTCATCCCCGCATCCCAGCAGACCACCTGGGACGCGCTCAACGACCTCGAGGTCCTCAAGGCATGCATCCCCGGCTGCGAGACGATCGTCCCTTGTGCCGACAACGAGTTCGACGTCGTCCTGACCGCGAAGGTCGGACCGGTGAGCGCCAAGTTCAAAGGCAAGCTCACACTGCTCGATCTGAACCCGCCGAACGCCTATACCTTGTCCTTCGAGGGCCAGGGCGGCGTGGCCGGCTTCGCCAAGGGCGGCGCGCAGGTACAGCTCAGCCCCGAGGGCGAGGCCACACGGCTCAACTATTCTGCGAAGGCGAACGTGGGCGGCAAGCTCGCACAGATCGGCTCGCGCCTGATCGACGGGACAGCGCGGAAGCTCGCCGATCAATTCTTCACGGCGTTCAAGAAGCATGTGAGCGACAGCGCTGCTTGATCCGTTCGGCATGGCAGGCCTTCGGCCGCAAAGACGCGCCAGAGCACAGATGCGGCCGAACCGCGCCGATGGAACGCACGCCAAGCCGGCTATACTGCGCTCGATACCACCATCCTCGGGAGAGACCCGGCATGCTCAAGATCTGGGGGCGCAGGAATTCGATCAACGTGCAGAAGGTGCTGTGGTGCTGCGGGGAGCTGAACATCCCGCACGAGCGCATCGACGCAGGCATGGCGTTCGGCCTCAACGACACGCCCGAGTACCTGAGCAAGAACCCCAACGGTCGCGTTCCGATGCTCGAAGATGGCGACTGGGTGCTGTGGGAGTCGCACGCCATCGTGCGTTACCTGAGCGGCGTCCACGGACTGGGTACGCTGTGGCCCGGCAACCCTCGCGCATTCGCCGAGATCGACAAGTGGATGGACTGGTTCCACACCACGCTCGAACCGGATCTGAGGGTGGCGTTCTGGCAGTTGATACGCACACCCGCCGACAAGCGCGACATGGCGGCCGTCGATGCGGCGCGCCTGCGGGTGATCAAGGCGCTCACGATCCTCGACGGCCAGCTCGTCGGCAAGAACTTCATCGGCGGCGCCGCCTTCACCATGGGCGACATCCCTCTGGGCGTGGCGGCCTATCGCTGGTTCGGGCTCGATCTGGAGCGGCCGCAGATGCGCAACGTCGAATCCTGGTACCGGCGGCTCACGGAGCGCCCGGCCTTCCAGCAACACGTGATGATTCCATTGACTTGACCTCGATCGCCTAGACCATGCCGTTCGGAAAACTGCTCGCCTGCGCGAGACGAATGTTCGCGCAGGCGCAGACGCAGACGCCGCGCAGCGCGCCCGTCGAATACCCGCTCGAAGAGGAACAGCGCTTGTTCGATGTGCACAGCCGTGCCCATGTGGATCGTCATCTGGAAATTCTTCTTGGCGACTACATGATCGGCAACGAGCGGTATCTGGATGTTTTCCGCGATGCCATGCGCACCACCGGCACGGTGGTCTCGCCCTTCAACGTCTTCCATCGTTTCGAGACGCGACGGCAGCTTTGTCGCTACCTGGTCGAAACGCTCGATGTCCCCGGCTTGCGGGCCGAATGCGGGGTCTACCGAGGGGCCACGGCATTGCTGCTGTGCTGGACGCTGCGCAGCCGCCGCAGCGGCTACGACGGCGACGGAATGTTCCTCATCGACAGCTACTCGGGCACCAGCCGGGCGGTCGGACAGGACTTGATTCCCGTTCGCGACTCGGAAGGCAAAACCCGCATGGAAGAATTCTTTCCGCAGGGCAAGACGGACATTTCAGCGGATCTGGTACGCGGATTCTTCGCGCGGGAGTTTCCGCGCGCGACCGTGCAGGCGGGATGGATACCGGAGGTGTTCTCGAGCTTGCCCGAGTCTGCATGGGCCTACGTGCACCTGGACGTGACGATATACGAGCCGACGCTCGCTGCCCTGGAATACTTCTATCCCCGGCTCAGTCCCGGCGGCGTCATCCTGTGCGACGGCTCGATCTTCTGTCCCGGCGCGGAGGCTGCTGTCCGAGACTACTGCAAGCGACAATCCCTCGCCTACGTGCTGCTCGGACACCGGCTGTACGTCATCATGAAGCCGGCATGACACGGCAAGCTCCGATCTTCAGCACCGGCTCGGCGCCTGCCGACGCGGTCACGGCTGGCCGAACAGCCGTTCCACCTTGTCTTCCAGCTCGGCGTGCATGTTCCGGGCCGCTCGTCGAAGCGACGCTGCATCGATGCTGCGCTCGTAGCGCTGGAGAAGATGGCGGGATTTGATGTCCGCCGCCCAAACCGCCCGTGCAAGCTCCGACTCGGAAGCCGGAAAAGCAGCCACCTCGGCCGCGCTCAATGTCCCGATCGTTCGCAGCACGCCGGATTGCAGCATCAGCAGGCTGTGATCCTCCGGATCGAGAAAATACTCGTCGAAGATATAGACCAGCCGCCGGGTCGCGCCATCGCTGGCTCGCGCCACCAGGGCCGTCCCATAAGAACCCATCACAGGCTGCTTGAGCTCGATCGAATGCAGCACCATTTCGCCCAGCCGATCGAGCGCCGCCAGCCGTTCGACATCCACGGCCTGGCCCGCCGCTGCGGGGGCTGGCCAGAACTGCCACAACGCGCGCCCCCAATGCACCTTCGAGGTACCGTCGCTGAAATCGACGTAGAACGGATTGAGCACCGGCGCCTCGACCGAAGCGAAGCCGTGACACCCTACCACCCAGCGCTCGATCTCGCACTCGTCCGCCTCGTAGGACACCGCGATCACCGGAACTGCGCACGCGGCCAGCTGGGCGAGGCTTCCGTCCTCGAGCCATCCCCGATGCTTCTGGAACCCGGGATGGAACAAGAAGGCGAAATCGACCGCCGGTGCCTGCTCGATCTCGAGGTAGCTCGCCAGCCTGCCCACGTGCATTCGGGCAGGCTTGGCCGGCGCATCCGCGACGAGCGGGGAATCGAACTGCACGTTCAAGCGATCCCCCACCAGCGTGACGTCGATCGACAGGGCGCGTCCGAGCAAGGCGGGCAATAGTTGATACCAACGCCCGCCGTCGACGGCGTCGAGCTTCTCCGCGCCGATCACCAGCAGCGAAAGCGAGTCGCGCGTGGCGAGGCGGGAATCGCACTGGACAAGCCAGCGCGCGATGGCAACCGGCGCGGCAAGCACGCCTCGGGCGGGTCCGCCCGGAGAGGCACCGAGCGCTGCGGCCTTCGGTTCGCTCGCGAGCGAGGCAATCAGTGCGTCCCAGTCCGCGCTGGTCGAGATGGGCGATCGATCGGACATATCCGTGGAGGCTACCAGATCATTCCGACCGTTGCTCCGGTGGCAAGGGTCGCAAGCGTGCCCGACACCAGCGACTTCATGCCCAAGCCGACGATTTCCGTCCTGCGCTCGGGAACCATCGCGCCCATGCCGCCGATCATGATGCCCAGGCTGCCGAAGTTGGCGAAACCGCATAGCGCGTAAGTCATGATGAGGCGACTGCGCTCGGAGAGCGCTTCGGGGCCCAGGCGCCCCAGCTCGATATAGGCGATCAGTTCGTTCAACACCGTCTTGGTGCCCATGAGGCTGCCGGCGGCCACCGCCTCGTGCCACGGCACACCGGCCAGCCAGGTGAGCGGCGCCATGACGAAGCCGAGCACGCGCTGCAGCGACACCGGCTCGCCGGCGATCGAAGGCAGTTTGGCCAGCCCCATGTTGAACAGCGTCACCAGCGCGATCAGCACGATCAGCAGCGCGACGATCTGGATCAGGATCTCCACTCCCGAGATCGTCCCGCGAGTGATCGCGTCCATGCTGCTTTGGGCACGTTCGGCGTGCAGACGCCCCCCGGCGGTCGGCGCTTCCCGAGAAGGAACCATCAGAGCGGCGACGACGATGGCGGCCGGCGCGCTGATCAGGGAAGCCACGAGGACGTGCCCGAGCGCATCGGGAACCGTGGCGCTCAACACGGCTGCGTAGAGCACCATCACCGTACCGGCGATGGTCGCCATGCCGCAGGTCATCACCATGAAGAGCTCGCCCCGATTGAGCTGGCGCAGATACGGGCGGATGAAGAGCGGTGCCTCCACCATGCCGACGAACACATTGGCCGCCGTCGACACGCCGACCGCGCCGCCGATGCCCATCACACGCTGCAGCAGCCGCGAAAAGACGGAAACGACCATGGGCAGAATGCGCCAATGAAACAGCAAGGCCGACAAGGCGCTGATCAGCAGCACCAGCGGAAGCGCTCGAAACGCCAGGACGAAGCTCGCCCCGGGCGCGGTTTCGCTGAAGGGCAGTTCGGCGCCACCGAGGTAGCCGAACACGAACGCGGTGCCCGCCCGGCTGGCGGCGTCCAGGGCGAGCAGCGCTTCGTTCAGGGCTAGGAACGCCTGCTTGGCGGGCGGCAGCTTGAGCAGCAGCACGGCCAGGACCACCTGCAGGGCGAGCCCGGCCAGCACCGTGCGCCAGGCGACGCTCGCACCGCGCTCGCGCAGCATCCAGGCAATGGCGAGAAACGCTAGCAGCCCGAGCGCGCTCTGGGCTGCCAGCATGGCGCCCCTCCGATGATCGAGAAACGATCACGCAATCGAAAACCGCCGCTCAATCGCGCCGCCAGATCGTTCCCTGAGCGCCGTCCTCGAGCACGATGCCGGCATCGAGCAATTCCTTGCGGATGCGATCGGCTTCGGCGAAGTTCTTCGCCTTGCGCGCTGCCACTCGCGCCGCGATGCGGGCCTCGATGTCAGCCGGACTCAATCCGGACGTTGCCGGGGCGGCCTGCAAGTAATCGGTGGGATCCCGCTGCAGCAGTCCGAGCACCCCGCCCAGCGCCTTGAGCAAGCTCGAACACGCCCCCGAGTGGGTCCGGTTGGCCTCGTTGGCCAAATCGAACAGGACAGCGACGGCCTCGGCGGTGTTGAAGTCGTCGTCCATCGCCTCCTTGAAGCGGGCCGCGTGAGGATCGCTCCAGTCGATGGCAACCTGTTCCGCTGCCGTGCCCTTGAGCGCGGTATACAAACGACCGAGCGCGCTGCGCGCGTCGTCCAGGTGCTGATCGGAGTAGTTCAGCGGACTGCGATAGTGCGCCCGCAGAATGAAGAAGCGCACCACTTCGGGATCGTATTTGCGCAGCACCTCGCGGACGGTGAAAAAGTTGCCGAGCGACTTCGACATCTTCTCGTCGTCGACGCGAACAAAGCCGTTGTGCATCCAGTAATTGACGAAGGTATGACCGTGCGCGCCCTCGGATTGGGCGATCTCGTTCTCATGATGGGGAAACTGCAGATCCTGTCCGCCGCCATGAATGTCGAATTGCGCGCCCAGATGGTGCTCGCTCATCACGGAACACTCGATGTGCCAGCCCGGCCGCCCCTTGCCCCAGGGTGAATCCCAGGCGGGCTCGTCCGGCTTGGCAGCCTTCCACAGCACGAAATCGAGCGGGTCGCGCTTGGCCGTGTCGACGTCGACTCGCTCGCCGGCCCGCAGATCCTCGAGCGACTTGCCCGAGAGCTTGCCGTAACCGGCGAAATCCCGCACCGAGTAATAGACATCCCCGCCCGGAACTGCGTAAGCCACACCCCGCTCGATCAGTTTCCCGATCATGGCCAGCATGCCATCCACGTGCTGCGTGGCCCGCGGCTCGTGATCGGGCTTGATGACGCCCAGAGCGGCCGCGTCCTCGTCCATCGCGTCGATGAAGCGCTGGGTGAGCACCTCGATCGGTTCGGCTTTCTCCAAGGCGCGCTTGATGATCTTGTCGTCGATGTCGGTAATGTTGCGCACGTAGTTGACGTCGAAACTCGAAGTGCGCAACCAGCGCACCACCGCGTCGAACACCACCATCACGCGCGCGTGGCCCAGATGACAGTAGTCGTAGACCGTCATCCCGCAGACGTACATGTTGACCTTGCCGGGCTGGAGGGGAACGAAGTCCTGCTTGGACCGGGTGAGCGTGTTGTAGATTCGGAGCATTAAGCTCGGTGCCTCCTGAAAATTGGCCCGCGCACCCATCTCCCGCCACGTCTGGGGCACTCGGGCAAGCACGGAGCAAGAATGGTCTGCGTCCCTGGCGCGCGAGCGAACTGGCGCGGCTTTCTGCGTTCTTGTTAGAATCCGCTGATTGAGCGTCGTAACCATCTGTCGCGGATCGAAAAAAGTATAGCACGATGCGTAAGTCATCCCGCCTTGTCTGCTTAGCCGCCCTCGTGCTCGCGCTCAGTGCGTTGCCGGCGCGAGCCGACGGCGTGGACGAGGCCACGGCACTGCTGCGCAAGGGTGAGGCAACGCAGGCGCTCAACCGAGTCGATGCTTTCCTCAAGGAGAATCCCAAGGACGTGCGGGGACGCTTTCTTCGGGGCGTCATCCTGACGGAGCAGAAAAAGGCGAACGAAGCCATTTCGGTGTTCAGGGCGTTGAGCGAGGACCGCCCCGAACTGCCCGAACCGTACAATAATCTGGCGGTGCTGTATGCGGGCCAAGGACGTTACGACGAGGCCCGGCGCGTACTGGAGACCGCGATACTCGCTCACCCGGGATATGCGCTTGCCCACGAAAACCTCGGCGACGTCCATGCACGGATGGCCGGCCAATCCTACGAACGGGCCGGCAAGCTCGACCCGAAATCCACGAGCGCCCGCAACAAGCTCAAACTGATCGACCAACTGCTCGCGAACTGAAAAGCGGGTGGCTGCGAATGAACACGCCGGACGGGCACTGTAGCCGCTGCGTCGTCCCGAAGGCCGGCGTTCCTCAAAACCCAACTCAATTGCTTATGGAGATGATCGACATGATGATGCAGCCGACGAGTCTCGCCGTTGCGCTCCGGACCTTCCTGCGGCGCACCGGCTGCGGCGTGGCCTTGTGGCTGGCCGCCTGCGCTACGGCAGTTGCCGCCAACCCCGTGGTCGAGATGACCACCAGCATGGGTAATGTCAGGATCGAACTCTACGCGGACAAGGCGCCGAAGTCCGTCGCGAACTTCCTCCAGTACGTCAAGGAGCGCTTCTACGACGGCACGGTATTCCATCGCGTCATTCCGGGCTTCATGGTGCAAGGGGGCGGATTCACGCCCGACCTGAACCAGAAGAAGACCCGCGAGCCGATCGCGAACGAAGCGCAGAACGGGCTCAAGAACACCGTCGGAACGCTGGCCATGGCCCGCACGCCCAATCCGCACTCGGCCACGGCGCAGTTCTTCATCAATGTGGCCGACAACGAATTCCTCAATTTCACCGCGCCGACGCAGCAGGGCTTCGGCTACGCCGTGTTCGGCAAGGTCACTCAGGGCATGGACGTGATGAACAAGATCGTGGCGGTGCCCACGGGCGACCGCGGCGGCCATCAGAACGTTCCGCTCAAGCCGGTACTGATCCAGAGTATCCGCATCGTATCCTCCAACTAACCAGGAGCGTTTTCCATGGTCAAGCTGCACACGAATTTCGGCGTCATCACCCTCGAACTCGACGCCGCCAAGGCACCGGACACGGTCGCCAACTTCCTCAAGTACGTCGAAGACAAGCACTTCGACAACACGATCTTTCATCGGGTGATCGACGGCTTCATGGTCCAGGGCGGCGGATTCGAGCCCGGCATGAAGCAAAAGCCCACCGGCAAGCCGGTCAAGAACGAAGCAACCAACGGCTTGAAGAACGAAGCCTATACCGTTGCCATGGCCCGCACCTCGGATCCGCATTCGGCCAGCGCACAATTCTTCATCAACGTCACCAACAACGACTTCCTCAACCACACCGCCCAGACACCGCAGGGCTGGGGCTACTGCGTGTTCGGCAAGGTCGTCGAGGGCCAGGACGTGGTCGACAAGATCAAGAAGGTTCGCACCGGCTCCAAGGCCGGCCATCAGGACGTTCCGCTCGAAGACGTGATCATCGAGCGCGCGGAAGTCGCCTAGCGCGCCCGGAAGCCGGGTCGGGAGCATCGCCGTGCCAGAGGCAGGTTCGACCGCATTGTTCGTCTCGGATCTGCATCTGAGCCCCGAGCGCCCCGGCATCACCGAAGCCTTCTTCGGATTTCTGCGCGACGAAGCCCGCCGGGCGGGCGCCCTCTTCATCCTCGGCGACCTGTTCGACTACTGGGTCGGCGACGACGATCTCGAAGCGCCCTTCCCCGCGTCGATCGCGGCCGCGCTGGCGACCCTGGCGCGATCCGGTTGCTCGGTCTCTCTGATGCAAGGCAACCGCGATTTCCTGATGGGCGAGCGCCTGGCGAGAGCGGCGCATGCCGCCTTGCTGCCCGACCCGACCCTCATCGATCTGGGCGGCGTCAGCACCTTGCTCCTGCACGGCGATACCCTGTGCATCGATGATCCGGACTACCAGAACTTCCGCGCCAAGGTCCGCACCGCGGGCTGGCAGGAGGACTTCCTCGCCAAACCTCTCGCCGAGCGACGCGCAATCGCCCTGGGCCTGCGCGCCGACAGCCGCTCCAGCCAGAAGGCCAAATCCGAGGCCATCATGGACGTGGCCGAACGCGCGGTTCTGGATGCGTTTCGCCGCTACGACTGCGATCGCATGATCCACGGCCATACGCATCGTCCGGCACGGCACGAGCATCGGATCGGCGACCGAACGCGCGAGCGCTGGGTACTGGCCGACTGGTATAGCCGCGGCTCGTATCTGCGCTGCGACAGCAACGGCACCTGCGAATCGGTGCTGCTCGCCGAGCGCTGAGCAAGCCGAGTCGGCGACGTTTCGCGCGAAGGCGCGTTCAGGCGCCGCCTGTCATGGGCACGAACCGCACCGGCAGGACCACCCGCTTGTCGATGGTGCCATCCGCGCGCTTCTGCACCAGCATGAACTCCTGCGTCCGATGCTGGGGACCGACCGGAATCACCATGCGCCCGCCCGGTTTCAGCTGCTCGACGAGAGCCGCAGGGACATGCGTGGCTGCAGCCGTGACGACGATGGCATCGAACGGCGCTGCCTGCGCCCAGCCGACATGACCGTCGCTGAGTCGAACCTCGATGTTTCGATACCCCAGGCGGCGCAGTCGTTCCGTAGCCTCGCGAGCCAGCGAGTCCACGATCTCGACGCTGTAGACCTGCTCCACCAACTCGGCCAACACCGCCGCCTGATAGCCCGAGCCCGTGCCTATCTCCAGCACCCGATGATGCTTGCGCGGCTCGACCAGATCGGTGGTGAGCGCCACGATGAAAGGTTGTGAAATCGTCTGCCCGCGACCGATGGGCAGCGGATGATTGCGATACGCCGAGTCGATGTCGCTCGCCGGGACGAACAGGTGACGAGGCACCTTGCGCATCGCCTCCATGACCGCATCGGAGAACGCCGCGCGACCGGTCTGCGCACCGGTGCGGCGCGCCATCTCGGCGATCTCCGCCGCCATCTGCAACCGGCGCTGCAGATGACGGTCTTCGGCGGCCACGGCACCCGATCCTGGAACGAGCGTCACGATGCCTGCTCCCAGATAGGCGAGAGCCGCACGCCGTTCGGCGTCCATCAGGCCCCGCGCATGCCTCGGGCGAGATCGGCCTTGATGTCGTCGATGGACTCCAGGCCGACCGCGATCCTGAGCAGGCCGTCACCGATGCCGGCGGCGGCGCGCGCCTGCGGCCCGATGCGGCCGTGAGTCGTCGATGCCGGATGGGTAATCGTGCTCTTGGTGTCGCCGAGATTCGCGGTGATGGACAGCATGCGCGTGCCGTCCACGATGCGCCACGCCGCCTCCTGACCACCCCGGACATCGAAGGACACGATGCCGCCGCCGTTGCGCTGCTGGCGCATGGCGAGCTCGTGCTGCGGGTGCGACGGCAAGCCTGGATAGTAGACGCGCTCGATGCACGGCTGTTCCTCCAGCCATCGCGCCAGCGCCAACGCATTCGAGGCATGCGCATCCATGCGTATCCTCAGTGTCTCGAGCCCCTTCAGGATGACCCATGCGTTGAAGGCGCTCAACGTCGGACCCGCCGTGCGCAGGAAGGGATAGACCGAGCCCATGATGAACTCCCGGCTGCCCAGCACGGCGCCGCCGAGAACTCTGCCTTGCCCATCGAGATACTTGGTTGCCGAGTGGATCACGATGTCCGCACCCAGTTGCAGGGGCTTCTGCACCGCAGGCGTGCAGAAGCAGTTGTCCACTGCCAGCAACGCGCCTGCCCGCTGCGCGACCTTCGCCAGGGCGGCGATGTCCGAGACCTCGGTCAAGGGGTTGGACGGCGTCTCGAGGAAGAAGAGTCGCGTTGTCGGGGTGACGGCCTGCTCCCAGGCTTGCACATCGGTCGGCGAAACGAAGGTGGTCTCGACGCCGAAGCGCTTCATGATGCCGCCGAAGAGTTGCACGGTCGAACCGAAAATGCTGTGCGAGGCCACGACATGATCGCCGCTCTTGAGCAGGCTCATGGCACAGGCGAGGATGGCAGACATGCCCGATGCCATCCCGAGACAGGCTTGCGCGCCTTCGAGAGCGGCCAGGCGCTCCTGCATGGCGCCCACGGTCGGGTTGGTGAAGCGGGAATAGATATAGCCCGGCTCCCGCTCGGCGAATCGGTCGGCCGCTTGCGCCGCACTGTCGAACACGAAGCTCGACGTGAGATACATCGCCTCGCTGTGTTCCTGGAATTGACTGCGATGGATGCCGGTGCGCAGCGCCAGCGTCTCGAACTGATAATCGTCGTTCGTCATTTTCGCTCGTAGATCCGAGTAAGAAATGCAGAAGCCCGCTTGAGCAGGCGATGCGTGCCAAAGCGGGCTTTGCAGTCCCTCGCTTTAGCGGTATTTGTCAGGCGCCCGCAAGCTGGAGCATCAAATCGGCGCGAGCCAAGACTACCGACGCGCATGGCGCGTGTCAACGCGGGCCACGGGCGCCCTGCGCAGCTAGGACATGACCAGGTTCAGGTCGAGCTGGGTGCTGGAGCGCTCGTCGCCCGAGGCGGAATCCTCTCCGCGCTGCGCTTCCACACCGGCAAGATAATCCGCCGTGACATCGCCTGTGACGTACTTGCCCGAAAAGCAGGAAGTCTCGAACTCCTTCACGCTGGGGTTGACCCGGCGCACGTCTTCGACCAGGGCTTCGATGTCCTGGTAGATGAGCTGATCGGCGCTGATCTCGTGCGCGATCTGCTCGTCCGAACGGCCGGTTGCGATCAGCTCGTCGCGGGTGGGCATATCGATGCCGTAAACATTGGGATAGCGCACCGGCGGGGCCGCCGAGGCGAAGAAGACCCGGCGCGCGCCCGATTCCCTGGCCATCTGGACGATTTCGCGACTGGTCGTGCCGCGCACGATCGAGTCGTCCACCAGCAGCACGTTCTTGCCCTTGAATTCCTGGCCGATCGCATTGAGCTTCTGACGCACGGACTTCTTGCGCACGGCCTGCCCGGGCATGATGAACGTGCGCCCGATGTAGCGGTTCTTGATGAACCCCTCACGGTAAGGCAGCCCGAGCCGATTCGCCATCTGCATCGCGGAGGGTCGGCTCGAATCGGGAATGGGAATGACGACGTCGATATCGAGATGCCGATACTCGCGTTTGACCTTCTCGGCCAGACTCTCGCCCATGTTCAGCCGCGTCTGATACACGGAGATGCCGTCGATCTGCGAGTCGGGCCTGGCAAGATACACGTACTCGAAGATGCACGGGTTGAGCGACACGCGCTGCGCGCACTGCTGGCTGAAGAAATTGCCCTCTGCATCGATGAGGATCGCCTCCCCTGGCGCGACGTCGCGCACCAGCTCGAATCCCAGCGTGTCGAGCGCCACGCTCTCGGATGCGACCAGATACTCCGTTCCCTTCTCGGTTTCGGCTTTGCCGAAAACGATGGGACGTATGCCATACGGATCGCGGAAGGCGACCAACCCGAAGCCGGCGATCATCGCCACCACCGCATAGGCGCCCCGGCAACGCCGGTGCACACCGGCGACCGCCTGGAAGATCGCTGCCGGATCGAGCACGCGGCCGTTGACCGCGACCTGCAGTTCATGGGCGAGCACGTTCAGCAGCACCTCGGAATCCGAGTTGGTGTTGACGTGGCGCAGATCCTCCCGGAAGAGGTCGGTCTTCAGCTGTTCGGTGTTGGTCAGATTGCCATTGTGGGCAAGGACGATGCCGAACGGCGAGTTGACGTACAACGGCTGAGCCTCGGCGGCCGCCGAGGCGGACCCTGCCGTCGGATAACGCGCGTGCCCGATCCCCATCTGGCCGCGCAGCGAGCGCATGTTCCGCGTTCGGAACACATCGCGCACGAAGCCCGGCGCCTTGTGCATATGGAACGATGCGCCCTCGGACGTAACGATGCCGGCGGCATCCTGACCGCGGTGCTGCAACACCAGGAGCGCGTCGTAGAGCAGCTGATTGACGGGCCCTCTGGCGACGACCCCCACGATTCCACACATGTCACACTCTCACAGCCGGCAATGCCTGCCTATGTCCTGCCCGCAATTTCAGCGGGCGCCTCATTCGTAGCTGATACGCCGCGACAACTCGTCCGGAAGAAACGCCTTCACCGACAAGGCCGCGGCCTCCAGCGGAGCGCTCAGCATGGCTTCACGCCAAGCCGGGTGTCGCGGGGCTGCGGTAAGTCCACATACAAAGACCAATATGAGGACGACCAGCATACCACGCAACAGACCGAAGACCGCGCCGAGCATGCGATCCACCGGCCCCAGGCCCGCCGCGCGGACCAGCTTCGAGATGGCGAGGGCGGCCAGTGCCATCAACACGAGCACGGCCACGAAAACCCCGAGGAATCCGGTCAGCATGCGCAGCGACGCGTTCTCGATCGACGCCGGCAGATAGGCCGCTGCCGCGGGCGAGTAGGCTTGGGCGGCGAGAAACGCGATGACCCACGACGCGAGGGCCAGCAACTCCCGTACCGCTCCCCGCCAAACGCTCAAGATGATCGACAGCCCGAGGATGGTGAGGACAGCGTAGTCGAATACATTCATGCCGACGCAGACAACTTCTATCTTGGCGCGACATTGCCATCGAAGCCGAGCGCCTTCATGCGGCCGCGCTCCTTCTCTGCGGCATCGCGATTGGGAAACGGCCCGACACGGACACGAGTCACTTCGCCCGCTGCCGTCTTGATCTTCTCGGTGTATGCCTTCAGGCCCTTGGCGGCCAGCGCCTTTTGGATCTCCGCAGCCTTGTCGGCATCCGCCAAGGCTGCGACTTGCACAACATAGGGTCTGCTTTGCGTGCCCGACTTGGCGTCGGCAGCCGCCTCAGGCTTTTCGACCGCCTTCTTCTTGGGCTCGGGCGCAGGCGCAGGCTTCTCTTTCACGGGCGGCTTGTCCTTGCCGGACGCGGGCGGCGCCACCTTGATCGTCGGTGCTGCAAGCACCTTGTCCTGCTCTGCTCTGAGGCCGTCTTCGGGCGTGGTCGACCGACTCGGCAGGCTCTCGGGCGCGGGCTCCGAGGACGCTGGCTTTTGCTCGATTGCCGGAGCGGCCGCAGGCGCGCGAGGTTCGAATTTGCTCGCGTCCGGCGATGGAATCTGGACGGCGATCTGTTGATCGCTCTGGGGTGGCTCGCGCTCGAGCACCCAAGGCAGCACCACGGCTACGACCGTGACCAGTGTGATGGCGCCGACCAAGCGTCGACGGGCACGCCGTCGCAGTTGCTGTTGCTCTTCGGTGGGCGCCTTTGCCATCCGCGGGAGATCTCTATCGAGTCGAACGACCGCAAACGCGGTCGGAAAGGTGGATCAGTCGTGCTAGGTCGATCGGGCGGCGGCTTCGCGGGCCTGCAGAGCGTCAGCCACCGTGTGAAACGATCCGAACACGACGATTCTATCATCGTCACCTGCCGCCCGGCGGGCAGCCGCATAAGCCGCGGCGACCGAGTCGAACAGATGCACAGGCTTGCTTGGCTCGACTCGACGAATCTCATTGGCCAGGGCTTCGGCGCTGCTTCCTCTGCTGCCCGTGAGGGCGCCCACGTACCACTCGTCGATCTGGCCGTGGACCGCGTCGACGACACCGGCCACATCCTTGTCAGCCAGCATGGCGAACACGGCAACCGTGCGTTGGAACTTCACGTGCGCGCGAAGATTTTGTGCAAGCGCCCGCGCCGCATGCGGGTTATGCGAAACATCGAGGACGATGGCCGGGCGACCCGGCAATACCTGGAAGCGCCCGATCGGCGACGCAGTCACCAGCCCGGTGCGCAACGCCTGCATGTGCACGGGCAATCGGTCCTTCAGTTCATCCAATGCTGCGATGGCCGTTGCGGCATTCGCGATCTGGTGCGGACCGCGCAACGCCGGATGAGGCAGGCTTCCGCGCACGGAACGCGGCCCCCAGTATCGCCATTGCTGGGTCGTGCGCTCGAATCCGAAGTCGACTCCCTGCAGCAACAGCCTCGCCCCCGTTACCTGCGCATGCCCGGTGACCGTGGCAGGCGGATTGGCCTCGCCGTAGATCGCCGGCCGGCCCGCGCGGAAGATGCCGGCCTTCTCGCGACCGATGGATTCTCGCGTGGTGCCCAGATACTCCATGTGATCCATGTCGACGCTCACCACCACGGCACAGTCGGGATCGAATACGTTCACCGCATCCAGGCGCCCACCCAGTCCGACCTCGAAGATCACCGCATCGAGTTCGGAATCAGCGAAGATGCAGGCGGCCGCCAAGGTCCCGAATTCGAAATAGGTCAGCGATGTCTCGCCTCGAGCCGCCTCCACGCGCTCGAACGCCGCGACCAGCGCCTCGTCGCTCGCTTCGCGCCCCTCCACACGCACGCGCTCGTTGTAGCGCACGACATGCGGCGACGTCCCGCCTGCGTCAGGATCGCCTCGATGAAGGCGCAGACCGAGCCCTTGCCGTTTGTGCCGCCGACGATGATCACCGGCACATCGAAGCGCAGTCCGAGCGCTGCTCGGACCTGCTCGACCCGCTCCAGCCCCATGTCGATCGGACGCGGGTGCGCGCGCTCGAGATGCGCCAGCCATGCCGCGAGCGACTTCACGGCCGAGGCGTCGCAATGCCCGCGCACGCGATCACACGGCCTCGACGGGGATCGGCCGGTGGGTGAGCAGACACAGGGTACGAGCAAGCATCATGCGCATCTCGCGACGATCCACGATCATGTCGATCGCACCGTGCGCCAGGAGAAACTCGGAGCGCTGAAACCCTTCGGGCAAGGTTTCGCGCACCGTCTGCTCGATGACCCGCGGCCCGGCGAAGCCGATCAACGCCCGCGGCTCGGCGATGACGAGATCGCCGATCATGGCGAAGCTGGCGGAAACCCCGCCCATCGTCGGATCGGTGAGCACAGAGATGAAAGGCAAGCCGTGCTCGGACAGTCGCGTGAGGGCAGCGCAAGTCTTGGCCATCTGCATGAGCGAGGACAGACCTTCTTGCATCCGCGCGCCGCCGCTGGCGGCAACGCATACGAAAGGCATACCCTGCTCGACACAGACATCGAGCCCCCGAACCATCCGCTCGCCCACGACCGAGCCCATCGAGCCACCCAGAAAGCGAAACTCGAAGGCGGCCACGACGACCGGGACAGTGAGGACGCTGCCTTGCACCACGACCAGGGCATCGGTTTCGGCGGTATCCTTCTGCGCTTCATGCAACCGGTCGGGATAGCGCCGACTGTCCTTGAACTTCAGGGAGTCGACCGGAGTGACTTCTGCGCCGATCTCGTCCCGGCCGTCGGGATCGAGCAGCATGTCGATGCGTGCCCTCGCGCCGATGCGAGCGTGATAACCGCACTTGGGGCACACCGAGAGATTCTTCTCGAGTTCGGTGCGATAGAGCACCGCCTCGCAGGCCTCGCACTTCGACCACAGGCCCTCGGGCACGCCCTTGCGCGGCGAGCCGTCGTCGCGCTTGATCCGGGGAGGAAGCAGCTTCTGCAGCCAACTCATCGCTTGCCTCCGCGCAGATCAGGCCGGCTGCGTCCGAATCGAGGGCGCCATGCGCTCACTTCGCATCCATGGCTTGGCGTATCGAGCCGATGTAATCTCCCGCGCAGCGCGCGGCCGCGTCCGGTCCGGCGGCCTCGAGCCGCTCGACCAACGCAGAGCCGATCACGACGGCATCGGCGAACCCTGCCACGCTGCGGGCGGCCGCGCCATCCCGAATGCCGAAGCCGACCCCGATGGGCAACGAGGTGAGCCGACGCAGACGAGCGAGCTTCTCCTCGACCGCGGACAGATCTAGATTTCTCGCCCCGGTGACACCTGCCAGCGATACGTAGTAGATATAGCCCCGAGCGACATTGGCGATCTCGCGCATGCGCGCTTCGGTCGTGGTTGGCGCCACGAGGAAGATGATGTCGATGCCGCGCCCCTCCAGCGCCCGCAGCAAGTCCTGCGCCTCTTCGGGAGGATAATCGACCACCAGCACGCCGTCGATGCCACTCGCATGCGCCCGCTCGGCGAAGTTGGCGACACCCATGGCTTCGATCGGATTGGCATAGCCCATCAAGACCACGGGCGTGCTGTCGTCTAGAGCACGGAACGCGCGAACGTCCTCCAGAATGGACGACAGCGAAGTCCCTTTGCTCAATGCTCGCTCGGACGCACGCTGGATGGTGGGACCGTCGGCCATCGGATCGGAGAACGGCACCCCGAGTTCGATCACGTCTGCACCGGCCTGAGCCAGCGCGCGCATCACCGGCACGGTCGAGGCACGGTCGGGATCCCCGGCCGTGAAGAAGGGAATGAGGGCTTTGCGCTTGGATTCGCGCAGGCGCTGAAAGGTCGCGGCGATTCGGGACACGGAGTCGGCAGTCGATAGGAATGAGAAGGGGGATCAGCGATCTACAAGGCGATGCCTGTACGAGCCGCCACGGTGTGGATGTCCTTGTCGCCACGGCCCGATAGATTCACGAGCATGACGGCGTCCTTGCCCAGCGTCGGGGCAAGCTTGGCTGCGTAGGCGAGCGCGTGGCTCGACTCCAGGGCCGGAATGATGCCTTCCAGCCTGCACAGCGAATGGAAGCCGTCGAGCGCCTCGTCGTCCGTCACGCAGACATACTCGGCGCGCTTGCTGTCTCGGAGCCAGGCATGCTCCGGGCCCACGCCCGGATAGTCCAGCCCGGCCGAGATCGAGTGGGTCTCGGTGATCTGGCCGTCGGCGTCCTGAAGCAAATAAGTACGGTTGCCATGCAGCACGCCGGGCGTGCCGGCGCAAAGCGTAGCGGCATGCCTGCCGGTATCGATGCCCTCGCCCGCCGCCTCGACGCCGATCAGGCGCACCGAGGTTTCGGCAAGATACGGATGGAATATCCCCATGGCGTTCGACCCGCCGCCCACGCAGGCGATCACCGCGTCGGGCTGGCGCCCGATCATCTCCTGCATCTGCACCTTGGACTCGCGCCCGATCACCGTCTGGAAATCGCGCACCATCATGGGATAAGGATGAGGGCCGGCGACCGTGCCGATGATGTAGAAGGTGGAGTCGATGTTCGTGACCCAGTCGCGCATGGCTTCGTTGAGCGCATCCTTGAGCGTCTTGGAGCCCGACTCGACGGGAATCACCGTCGCCCCGAGCATTTTCATGCGGGCCACGTTGGCCGCCTGGCGCTTGACGTCTTCGGAGCCCATGTAGACCGCGCATTCGAGCCCGAACCGCGCCGCCACAGTCGCGGTTGCCACCCCGTGCATGCCTGCCCCGGTTTCGGCAATCACCCGCGGCTTGCCCATGCGTCGAGCCAGCATCGCCTGGC